>Ga0208082_1000051_pt1 | contig 30627 bp, 26 predicted proteins | sample LakMenE09Jun09ns_FD_150683 | JGI IMG/M metagenome (GOLD analysis project Ga0208082, IMG submission 150683) | Freshwater microbial communities from Lake Mendota, WI - 09JUN2009 deep hole epilimnion ns (SPAdes) | ecosystem: Environmental > Aquatic > Freshwater > Lake > Epilimnion/Euphotic zone ... | reverse complement strand
GATATGATGCGGAGATATCATCCAGTCTCAATGATAAATCATCCGAGGACATACTGGTCAAATTGAGAGGAGCAGACACCCTCCTAGAGCGAGAGAAGAATACCTATACAGCGCTAGATAGTATCGTGAAGAAGCAGAATTTAGAGTCTAAGCTCAGACTATTTCTGGCGCTGAGAAATGGCTATGTCAGGCTTGGTAAGATTAATTTATCAATAGTAGACCTCCTTCAGTTTAACCGCTACGAAGGATTCCGTTTGACCTTGGCAGGGGAGACCAATTATAAATTTCATCCTAAATTGTCATTGAACGGGTTGCTAGGATTTGGTTTCGGAGACCAGGCATTTAAATATAGAATAGGTTCATCTTATCTATTGAATTATCAGAATCAATCTAAGATATCTATACAATATGAGAATGAAGTCTATCCTGCGGGCAGGCCTTTTTCTAATCTAGGCTCTAAGATGGAAAAGTTTAATCATTTAATGAATGTCTGGTTTTTTGATAAATACTATCAGTCCCAAAGTCTGAGTCTAGGCTATCAGAGTGATCTACATAAATATCTAGAGCAGAAATCTACCATTCAATACGAGCGAGTATCGGCTAAATTCCCTTATACTTTTTTAGGGCAAACGATCGATGGGCTTGAATTTGTCAATTTCAATCTCGACCTCAAATACTATCCGAAAACTAAATATCTGGTCACTCCAGAAGGTAAACATAGAATTAGCTCCAAACCCACTGTTATATCGCTTAATTATGCTTATAGGCATCCAGTTAATACGGTATTTAATCCATACCATACCTTAAATCTAGAAGGAAAGTCTAGTATCAAATCACCACTCGGCAAGACGGAATTCTCTACCTGCCTAGGGTATATGCATGGCTCAGGCTCGCTCATTTCGCTATTTGAAGGATTCGGGAGTTCGAATAGAAATACCAATCTTATCATGACCTTTGGGTTGGGCTCGTACCGATATTTTGAAACCATGGAGCCCTCTAGCTTTTATTCCGATCAGTATGCGAGTCTTTTCGTCAAGCATCATTTGCCCAATATTTCCCCCAGTCCCCGATATGACCTAAGACTATCTTTAATATATAAGTCTTTATTAGGCAGTCTTAGAGACCCATCTCAGCATAGTCTGCCACTAACAGCACCTAATGAACTGTACCAAGAAGGAGGCATAGAATGGGACGATATCATCAATAAATTTCCAATAGGTCTAGGATTTTATTATCGATTTGGCGCTTATTATCAAGGTGAATTTAAAGATAATTTTGCAGCTAGACTTCTCATCAGACTTTAAAATTTAATAAGATGAATCTACGACAACTCTTTCTCTCTCATATCGCTCAGACTACTCCGAATCCTCTCGGCATAGAGGTGGAGCGAGCCGAGGGAGTTTATCTCTATGGACCAGATGGTAAAGAATACATGGATATGATATCCGGTATATCGGTAAGTAATGTAGGTCACTGCCATCCTCAGGTAGTACAGGCTATTCAAGAGCAGTCTGCCAAATTCATGCATCTCATGGTTTATGGGGAATACGTCTATTCTCCGCAGACCAAACTAGCAGAGGCTCTGATAGATGTCTTGCCACCGAGTTTAGATAATTTCTATTTTACCAATTCGGGAACAGAAGCTACGGAAGGAGCCTTCAAACTCGCGAAACGCTATACTGGTCGAGCAGAGATTATCTCCTGCTTTCAATCCTATCATGGCAGTACCGCAGGTGCTTTGAGTGCCATGGGTGATGAAACCTATCAAACAGCCTTTCGTCCCTTGGTGCCCGGCCATAGTCATATTCGATTTAATGAAGTGGAGGATATAGCCAAAATCACCGAACACACAGCGGCTGTCATCATCGAATTGATATCTGCTGAGAAAGGCGTCATTATTGGGGATTACAATTATTTTCAACTTCTCAGAAAGCGATGTATCGAGGTAGGTTGCCTATTGATTTTCGACGAAATACAAACGGGTTGTGGTCGAACGGGAACTATGTTTGCTTTCGAGCAATATGATGTTATCCCTGATATATTATTGATAGGAAAAGGATTCGGAGGTGGTATGCCTATCGCGGCATTTATAGCCTCACATTCGGTGATGAAAACCTTGAGTTTCGATCCTATCCTAGGACATATGTCTACCTATGGAGGCAATGCGGTTTGCTGCGCTGCTGCGCTGGCTTGTTTGCGTGTTTTGAAGGAAAAAGGCTTCATTTTAGAGGTAGAAAGTAAAGGTTTATATTTACATCAAGCAATGGAAAGAATAGGATTTTCAAAAATTCGCAGAAAAGGCCTTCTCCTCGCCGTTGATCTAGCTTCACAGGAGAAAAATTTCAAATTAATAGATCAATGCATTCAAAATGGCATCATTACCGACTGGTTTCTCTTCAATACACAGTCCATGCGCATCTGCCCACCTCTAACTATAAGCTATGAGGAAATAGATAAGTTTATAAGGAAAATGGAGGAGGTTAAATTGAATTTTTAAATTCATAGAAATCGTTGATTTAAAATTTCATCTTTAAATCCCAAGTATATCTATAAACCCATAGTTTTGCTTTCTATTTGTAATTTTCTAATCTTAGTATTTTGTATAAAAAAGTCACCATTAAACCGCAGCGCGAAGCTAGTCTTCAGCGATTTCATCCTTGGATATTTTCTGGCTCTATTCATTCTGTAGAAAAAGGAACGAAGAATGGAGATGCGGTCATTCTCATTAATGTCAAAGGTGAAAAACTGGCTGTTGGTCATTATTTTGAAGGTTCTATAGCAGTGCGGGTCTTGAGCTTTGATGGTGATCAGACGATAGAAGATATCCTGAAAGACAAGCTGGAAAGAGCTTATAACTATCGTCGGCAGTTGGGGCTGGTAGATAATCCGAATACAAATCTATATAGACTCATTCATGCGGAAGGAGATGGCCTTCCAGGTCTTATCATTGATATTTACGGACATACTGCCGTCATTCAATGTCATACTGTCGGCATGTATCAGCATTTGATTTGTATAGAAGAGGTGTTGGTCGGACTTTATGGGTCTGAAATAAATATTTTTGATAAATCAAGTGATCTGATACAGGAAGCGAAAGAGAAGAATTATATCCGAGGCAGTTATCAGCGGGAAAACTGGGTGGAAAATGGTTATCAATTTGATATAGATTGGGAAAAAGGTCAGAAAACTGGCTTTTTTATCGATCAGCGAAATAATAGGAAAGCTCTGCAAGCCTATTGTCGTGGCAAAAAAGTCATGAATCTATTTAGCTATAGCGGTGGATTTTCTATCTATGCGCAGGCCGCAGGGGCAGCTAAGGTCGTATCTGTTGATGCTTCTGCCAGTGCCAATGAGATTTGTAAACGAAATTTTAAATTGAATTTTAATACTGAACATGAGGCTATCACTGCGGATGCACTGGATTATATGAAAGATATGAGCCAGGAATTTGACGTGATCATTCTGGATCCACCAGCTTTTGCCAAGCACCTCTCTGCCAAACATAAAGCCATCCAAGCCTATAAGCGCATCAATCTTCAAGCTATGCGGCATATTCAGAAAGGGGGAATTTTATTTACCTTTTCCTGTTCACAAGTTATTGATGCACTCACCTTTAGAGATACGGTGGTGGCAGCAGGTATAGAGTCTGGCAGAACAATCCGCATAGTGCAGCAGCTCTCTCAGCCCGAAGATCATCCTATCAATCTCTTTCACCCAGAGAGCAATTATTTGAAGGGATTGGTACTCTATATTGAGTAGTTTTTTGGATCTCAGTGAATTTGAGTAACTAATATTTAAATTTACTCCATTACGCGTCTTTCCACAAAAATAAAATGGTTTAAGCTGTCAAACAATAAACTTTATTTTATGTGGAATATAGATTAAAATCATTTTTAGATTCTCCCTTTAATTTATTTTTATAATCTATTTTCTATTCAAAAAAGATAAATTTATGAACCGTCCACTCGTACATCCAGCCTCAGAAAAGGAAGATAAAGCCTTCCAAGACTTGATTGAATTTTTTAATGAGACCTTGGGCTTCTGCCCTAATAGTGTCAAAACGATGTATCATAGACCGGCAATCGCCTATGCTTTTATAGCATTAAATAAGGCCGTGATGGAAAATAAAGGTCGTGTGACGAGTGCATTGAAGCGATTGATAGGTTATATTAGCAGCAATGTGGCGGGTTGTAGGTATTGTCAGGCACATACGATTCGCGCTGCGGAGCGCTATGGAGCTGAGGTAGAACAATTATAGAATATTTGGGAGTTTAGAACACATTCTGCTTTTTCAGAAGCAGAGAGAGCCGCCCTTGAATTCGCATGGGTGAGCTCTATGATCCCCAATGCAGTAGACGATACTATAGCCGAAAACCTCCGTAAGTATTGGGATGAAGGTGAAATAGTAGAAATACTGGGTGTGGTAGCTCTCTTTGGCTATCTCAATCGCTGGAATGACTCTATGAGCACAGAAATAGAAGATGGAGCCGTGGAATCTGGAGATAAATTCCTAAAAGACAAAGGCTGGTTTACAGGGAAGCATCGGTATCAAAACTCAAAATAACTACCTACAAATTGATTCTTAGTTTTGTCACTATAGGTTTTTAGCTCATATAGGTCGTTAAGACCATAGATGGGCCTGTGACGAAGGATGTCATCCGCTTGCCATTTTAGGATATATGGGTGTTTTCTCAGCTCGTCTTCCGATGCGGTATTGATGTTGATTTTTAAGATGCGACCCTTTTTTAAATTTAGAAAAGGTTTGATTTTCTGAAAGCTAGAGTCTGGAAATCGGAACAGCTCTGCAATCTGAGCTATGTCTATGTAGGCGCCTAATCCTTCTCGCTTCTCAATAAATTTTTTGGCAAAATAATCTCCTATGCCGGGTAATGCTTTCCATTCGTCTAGACCAGCGGTGTTGATATCTATGGGTTTAGGTTCTGCTCTAGTATAACTTTTGGATTCTTTGGAGTAGGAAGAAGCCTCGCTTTGGATGAGAATATAGGGCGCTAGTCTATGATATAAATCAGGGGTGACACTATATATTTTTTTGACATCTTCTTTACTTCTAAATTGTCCACCTTTCTTGCGGTAGTTGATAAGGATATTGGCAGTCTTCGCGCTAAAGCCCAATAGAACAAGTTCATCATGACTGGCAGTGGCGGGATAGAAAGGAAAAAGGGATGAGGTTGTATTCTGAGAATGGAACGTTGCAGATTCTCCGTTGTCATTAGGAGTTAAGTTAGATTTTACGATTTCTAGATTATCTGGCGCAGCTAAATATTGATTATTTAACCAATAGAAACCTAGTTTGATGGCAAGGCTGAAAGTTAGAATTAGTCCAACAGTTTTTCGTTCCTTAGCAATGATATCGGTCAATTCATTAACTAATTTTTTTAGATTTTCAGCATTCATATTTCCCGATATAAATGGTTAATTTGTGCTTATCTAAGGTATCGATCCAGATAGTCTTGGATTTGATTATTTTTTATTTTAGAATAAATGTCTTTGTCCTTGGCCATTTCTTCTAGCATAGCATATTGTTTTTTACCTATGTCATATGCAAAGGCATATGACTCATTGGAAAACGATACATACTGATACATAGAGGTATAGTTGTAAATAGGATTTTCCATGATTTCGTGCTCTATATGCTTCATCTCCAGAAATTCTTGTATCCCCACCTTATCTCTCATCTCGATAAAGTTATCCAAAGCCATCTGGGCTATAGCATCCCCATTTTCTTTTCTTTGCTGAGAATAGGCTTGAAACAATTCGTTTTGGTCTGGATATATATCAATGAGTTCGTCTAAAATTCTCGCATCTTCAAACCCACAATTCATGCCTTGACCGAAAAATGGAACTATGGCATGAGCTGCGTCTCCTAATAGCAAGGAATTTTTATGATGCCATGGATAACATCTTACCGTAACCAAAGCCGATGTCGGATTTTTAAAGAAATCTTGAATAAGACTGGGCATAAGCGCAACCACATCTGGAAAATATTGATCAAAATAAGCCTTGACTTGCGTTTCGTTATTCAAATCATCAAATGCCATTTCCCCTTCAAAAGGTAAAAATAAGGTGCATGTGAAGCTACCATCTAGGTTGGGAAGGGCTATCATCATAAATTGACCTCTCGGCCAAATGTGTAATGAGTTTTTATCTAATAAAAATTCACCGTTAGGGCCAGCAGGTATAAAAAGTTCTTTATAACCATAGTCTATATAATACTGGGAATATTGAAATCTCGGCACAGTCTGAATAGCCTGCCTCACCCTGGAAAATGCACCATCGGTACCCATGATGAAATCGGAAGCTATCGTATTATTTTCTTGAGTCTGGGTATTTACGAAATTGATTTCGGACTTTTGAAAATCAATATTTTTACAAAACTGATTGAAATGAAAATCTACATTTTCATATGAATCCGCTAATTCAACTAGTTTTTTGTTGAGTTCTCCGCGTGAAACGGAATATATAGCTTGATTTTCTTTGCCATACGGCTGATAATTTACTGTACCATCTATCATATGAATAGCCCGACCATACATTGGAATGGCTATTTTTTGGATTTCATCATCTAGTCCTATCTTTTCTAATGCTGTCCAGCCGCGAGTGCTCAATGCCAGATTAATGCTCCTGCCGCCTATATATCCAACTTTTCTCATATCGCCTCGGCTTTCATATACGTCTACCTTATAGCCTCTGCGCTGCATATAGCATGCTTGCAATGCCCCTACTAATCCACCTCCTATTATCGTTACTTTCTTTTGACTCATTATAAAAATCTATATTAGCAAATATAGAAAAAATTTCCTTAAAAATTAGCTCATTTGACTTCTTTTTCATTTTGATTTGGAGTTTTTTAACCATTGATAGAAATTTAAACCTAGATAAATGATTTATCCTACTTTTATCGCTCTACTGATATGGAAAAATTCAAAGATTTAAAATCAAGTTTTGAGGCCTTTATAACTTCTCATTTACCTAAAATAGCTCCTAAAGAGCTTTATGAACCCTATCATTATATTGTGAATTTAGAGGCTAAACGAGTTCGTCCAGTCATGCTTTTAGCAACCAAGCGATGTTTCGCCCCTATAGGAGAAGATGATTTTTACGCAGCTCTAGCTATAGAGCTATTTCATAATTTTTCCTTGATGCACGATGACATTATGGATAAATCTGAAACCCGCCGTGGACAAGCTACTGTACATAAAAAATATGGAGACAATAGTGCTATTCTCTCAGGTGACGCGCTTCTTATATTGAGTTATAAATTATTAGAAAACATTGCGAATAAAGTACATTTTCTATCGATATACAGTCTCTATAATAAGACAGCAACCGAAATATGCATAGGTCAGCAGCTTGACATGAATTTTGAATCTGAAGTCCTAGTTTCAGAGCCAGAATATCTGATGATGATAGAACATAAAACTGCCGTTTTATTAGCTACTAGTATGAAAATTGGAGCTATTTTGGGCGATGCTAATTCGACGGATTGCGATGCATTTTATAAGTTTGGCTTAGCTATAGGCATGGCATTTCAGATTCAAGATGATTTGCTAGATACCTTTGGAGAGACAGCATCTGTAGGTAAGCGTATAGGTGGTGATATCTGTAATAATAAAAAGACTCTTCTGCATATTTACGCACTGCAAAATGCACATAAAACACATAAAGAATTGCTTCTTCAGTGGTCTCAAACCAATGAGTTTAATGAGATGAAGGTTAGTGAAATTACTCAAATTTTCATTGATTCAGGGGCAAAAGACTATGTCATTCGCAAGCGAGATTTATATTATCAAGAAGCCCTTAAAAGTATTGAATTCACCTCTATATCCAAAGAGGATAAAGATTATTTAATTAAATTTGCCCAAAAGGCAGTTGATAGAATAAAATAGAATGGAGGCAATAGATCATTGGTACGCTGATTTTAAATATAATTGGAAGAAATTTCTCTCCAAGCGAAGCAACTTTATTGAGTTGTTTTTCTGTGTTATTTACTTCATATTTGTTTCCTTTCTTTTCAAAAAGTATCTCGTGGTCTATGAGACCATTCCTGGTATACAGCTCTATGATATCTTGTTAGAATATTTTAAACCAGCCGATGTCTCGGTTTATATCTTTGTCTTGTTATATACGATTATTTTTTATAATTATTTATACTTATTGGCATATCCTAGAATGTTGGTTTGTTTCTTTATTTTCTATGCTACCTGTTTGTTCATTCGGTTTATCCTTTTGACTTTTATCAATTTAGAGCCACCATTAATGTATCAAGAATTTTCTGATCCCATATTATCATCTAGTACCTATGAGGGTATAAAAATTACGAAAGACTTATTTTTTAGTGGGCATATGGTCACTGCATTTTGTAGTTATTTTGCTATGCCTAATCGTACCTTAAAGGTAGTATTTCTTCTTGGAAGCATTGCGCTAGCTATTTTATTGATTATTCAGCACGTCCATTACACTATAGATATTCTAGGGGCATATGTGGCTGTGTTTTTGATATACAGAGTTTACTATGAAAAAATATATAATCATTCTAAGTTAACGTATCAATATTCAAAAGAAATAACTAATTACTGATGAACATAGAAGAAAATAGGAATATAGATGAAATGAAACTGAAAGTTTCGCAATGGAAAAGACTGCGATCGACCATTCATCTTGGTGGTGGCCAAAAGGCCATTGATAAGCAACATGAACAAGGAAAATTGACTGCTAGAGAGCGTATAGCCTTATTGCTAGATAAAAACACAGATACTATTGAAATTGCTGAATTTGCAGGCTATGAAATGTACGAAGATGTAGGAGGCTGTCCGTCTGGAGGCGTAGTGGTTGTTATGGGATACGTATCTCGCAGGCTCGTCATCATCGTAGCCAATGATGCTACGGTAAAGGCTGGCGCTTGGTTTCCTGTTACAGCTAAGAAAAATCTACGTGCGCAGGAGATAGCTATGGAGAATAAAATTCCTATTATCTATCTAGTAGATAGTGCTGGTGTCTTTCTTCCTATGCAGGATGAGATTTTTCCGGATAAAGAACACTTCGGCAGAATGTTTCGAAACAATGCGAAAATGAGTGCCATGGGTATCCCTCAGATAGCCGCAGTGATGGGAAGCTGCGTAGCAGGAGGTGCTTATTTACCCATAATGAGCGATGAATCTCTGATAGTAGATAAGACGGGAAGTATATTTCTTGCTGGTTCATACCTAGTGAAAGCTGCTATTGGAGAAGATATCGACAATGAAACCCTCGGTGGAGCTACTACTCACTGCGAGATCAGTGGCGTTACGGATTATAAAATGGAAAATGACCAGGCTTGTATAAAGAAAATACGAAGTCTAGTAGATAAGTTAGGTCATAGAGCCCAAACGGGTTTTGATCGCATAGAATCGCAACCTGCTTCTGGAGACGAGGATGCTATTTATAAATTCGTATCCGAAGATAACTCAAAGCCCTATGATACACAAGAACTCCTCAAAACTATCGTCGATAAAGGAGAAATAGATGAATATAAAGCTCTCTATGGTCAGTCTATAGTATGCGCTTATGCACGAATAGATGGCTGGGCTGTGGGCATAGTAGCCAATCAGCGCAGAGTGGTCAAGAGCAAGAAAGGGGAGATGCAATTCGGTGGTGTCATCTACAGCGATAGTGCGGATAAGGCCGCTCGATTTATCATGAACTGTAATCAAAAAAGAATCCCACTGGTTTTCCTTCAAGATGTGACTGGATTTATGGTAGGGTCGAGAAGTGAACACGGAGGTATTATTAAGGATGGAGCTAAATTAGTGAACGCAATGGCTAATTCTATTGTACCGAAATTTACTATAATTATAGGAAATAGCTATGGAGCAGGAAACTATGCCATGTGTGGCAAGGCCTATGATCCACGATTAATTTATTCATGGCCTACAGGTAAAATGGCCGTAATGGGAGGTTCTCAGGCAGCCAATACCCTTCTGCAAATACAAGTCGCTGCATTAAAGAAAAAAGGGGAGGAAATAGATGAAGAAAAAAAGCAAGAAATGCTTAAAAAAGTGACAGATCAATATTTAAAGACTACGACTCCATACTACGCAGCAGCCAGATTATGGACAGATGGCATCATAGATCCTGCAGATACACGCAAGGTGATTTCCATGGGTATCGAGGCAGCAAATCATGCACCGATTCCAGATCAGTATATTTTAGGTGCTATACAAACATAGTTTAACTAATAACTATTACCTGTTAACTATTAACTGTCTTGTCTATCATATCGCTGTCTTCTGACCTAGGTAACAACAACTTCGCCTTAGCTGAGTTTAAGGCTAATATAGCTCAGCGTTTTTCTCAGCATCAAGTCATAGACTTATTTCATCATCAGGAAGTTTATGATATCGAAAGCATAGCTTATCAGTTGCTAGGCGCATTAAATACCTTCCCAGAAGGTTCTATTCATGTGGTATATAACAAATATGCGGTTCAAAATTCAGATATCCTTATCACTAAATTGAAAAATCAGTTCATTATAGCGCCGAATAATGGCATACTGTCATTGATTCATTTCTTAGATTTTCAGAGTAAGGTATATCGAATAGATGGCCAGCAAGTAGAGAAAGAAACTTATCAGTCATGGATAGATGCCTTAGGTCATTTAATCGATGATAAACTACCCCCAATGGCTATGGAAACTAATAGTTTCATTCAGACCAAGCCTTTTCATTCAGACTTGTTTTTAATGGATACGAAGATGATTACTCGAGTATTGCATACGGACTCGATAGGGAATATAGTTCTCAATATACAAAAGGAAGAGTTTTATGATTACTTAGCTGATCGCGCTTTTTTCATCTCCTTTGTCAGTTCTAAAATATTTCAGCTCTCTCCTAACTATGCTACTACCTACAATCCGAATCATATAGGCGCTATTTTTAATGCTACAGGGTTTTTAGAGCTCTTTATGATTGGAGGGAACCTTGCAGAGCTGTTTAATGTCAATAAATGGAAGAACAATAAATTCGAAATACTCATAGACCATGATACGAATCGTGAAATTAACTTTCAGCCCCGCGCATAGGCAGGATTTTATAGACTTAGTAGCCAAATTCAAAGACCAAATCCGCTCTTATCCAGGCTGCCATGGGGTCGATTTTCTCAATGATAGACTGAATGAAAACATCTTCTTTACCTACAGCCACTGGGATGCCCCCGAAAACCTGGAAGCCTATAGAAATAGTACGCTTTTTAACGAGGTTTGGTCGCAGATCAAGGTCTGGTTCGCTGATAAGCCCGAAGCCTGGTCGGTGGAGGAGCTGGTGATGTAGAAAGAACTAAATTTTTATCGATCTAGAGGATTGCAAATCATAGGTAAAAAATACTTCCTTCACGCCTATCAAGGTGTTACCGCCTTGATACCATATATCGCCAGACAAACAATGAGAGACGATGATTCGATTCAAAGTCGTAAGGCCTTGAACGGCGAGGAGTCCCTCGCTGGATGCTCAGATGAGAGTAAAGAAGACGAAATAGAAAAAAATTAATAGGCTACCCAAATGCATCTTCTTTTTTATCTAGCACCACCCATTTTCGCTCGCTGGTGAGTTTGAGAGTAGCTATATATTCTTGCTTCCATTGATTGGGAGCTATCAGGGAGAGAAACTCTTTGTCCTCTTTCCCTCGATACATATAGTAGATTTCGCCTATGACAGGCTCGAAGTTAAATTGCGCTTTATAGGCTAATTCATTCCACTGATATTCCTCAATTAGTTTATTATACTCCGATTTGAGTTCATTAAATTTCGACTCAAACTCTTTATTAACTCGATGAATGCCCGTAGTTTTCCAGGCTACTGTATCATCTAGTTTTATTACTGGTGCTCCAATATTGCTAGCATAGGGTAATAATTTTGCATTATAGCCTTGGTCTTCGTCATATACTATGCTATCTGGTTTCTTTTCCATACCGGAGTTCTGAAATACAATGTTTTTATTAAGTGAATCTGTTTCAATTACAAAATTAAACAAGTATTTTTTAATTCAGGATAAACATGGACATAATATTGTAAAAAATATAAATAACTAACAATCTAACTTTTGACGAAAAAATAGCCTATCCACAATTAGGCCATAATTAGTAACTTTAAATATTGAGACTATAAAAACCGACAAATCACCCCACCCATTGCAATGCCACAGAGATTGGAATAACCAACATATAAAATTATATATTCCAGTTTTTAATTTCAAATAAAGCGTTAGTACCTATAATTAATAGACACATAAAAAGACCGGCTATTTCGCAGTGAAATGCTCCGTGCTCAAATGTTCCGAAGGCTGTACCACAATCATTCATAAAAGCTTGATAACTTGGCAATGTACTTTCTACTTTATCTCTACCAATGATAGCAATAGCAACAATTTGGTGCAGACATAACTGCATTGAGATAGATGAAGCCAATAGAGAGGATAAGTAGACAAAAAGAAATGCTTTCCAACTACTATTGTTTTCTGTGCTACTCCTTTGTTCCTCTGGGAAGCCGATAGCAGCGATCTTGGCATACTCAAGAACCTTATCTACCATACTATTCTTAATAAGAGTGGGATAAGCGCCACACCAATAAAACTGGATAATTCATATTTTAATTGTTTTAGTTTAACCTTAAAATTAACATTTATTTTTATTCGACAGTTTTTTTAGTAGACTTGAACTATCAACTTAGAGTTTATTTCATTTCTATTTGGTTTAAACAATTCTTGAATTATGACTGAAATATAAACTTCTTATATTTGTAGCGTGAATTTAATACAGACATTTGATATTTTTCAAAAGGCCATCGCTGATTATCATATTTTAAATAGTATAGAAGCGCCTATACAAAATCCATTTCCTTCGAAGAGCATAGAGAGTCTTTTGTATGAAAAATGCTGGATAGATTCTATGCAATGGCACTGTGAGGATGAGGTAAGACACCCAAAAATAGACGCAGAACGCATTCGTTTTTTTAAGAATAGAATCGATAGCCTAAATCAGATGAGAACCAATCTAGTAGAGAAATTAGATGATTATTTCTTAGCCTTATTTGAGCATATTCAATATCAATCTGACGCCAAACTCAACACGGAAAGCCCAGCCTGGGCTATTGATCGCCTTTCTATTTTAGCTCTAAAGATCTACCATATGCGCGAAGAGGTGGAGCGCACTGACCTCAGTCAGGAGCAGTTTCAAGCCTATCAGCAGAAGTTAGAATTACTTCTCACTCAAAAATTGGATTTAATGGAAGCCATTCAACAATTCTTAAAGTCAATCGAGCAAGGTAAGACCCTATTTAAGGTATATCGTCAGGTGAAAATGTATAATGATGCCGATTTAAATCCTGTTCTTCGCGCTATCAAGTCATGAAGGATATCGTAGTTTTAAGATTATCCTCACTAGGCGATGTAGCCATGATAGTTCCAGTATTATTATCTTTTCATCAAGCGTTTCCCGACTGCACTATTCGTCTGATTACTAGGAGACGATTCGCTCCTATATTTTCACATCTTGATTTTGTCGCAATTGAGGCGATAGATCAGGAAAATAAGCCACTTTCATTCATTCAGTGGATTCGTTTTGCTATACAACTTTCTAAATCTAGGCCAACTCTTGTTTTTGATCTGCACGATGTTTTGCGGACTAAGGTCATTCGTTGGTTTTGTAGACTATATGGAAGTAAAGTCTACGTTTTAGATAAAGGAAGAGACGAAAAGAAGGCCTTAATAGAGCAAAAAGGAGGCCCAATTCTATACCTCAAGACTGCTGTGCAGCGCTATGCAGATGTGTTTGGAAAAGCAGAGTTTCCCTTCCAACTTCAGTCTATTTTTTTGCCAAGATTAAAAGAATCTAGCGAAAGATTTAGTTTAGGTATAGCTCCATTTGCAAAGCATACAAGTAAAGAGTATGGAATAGAAAAGATGGCTCAAATTCTTCATCTATTAGCTAAGCATCCAGAAATTCATATCCAGATATATGGTCATGGATCTAGAGAGCTTCACAAAGCACAAATTATGACAGCGGGTTTTTCTAATGTTACTATCCTTATTGATAAACTAAGTTTTGAACAAGAATTAGCAGCCATATCGAGTTTAGACCTTTTGTTAGCTATGGATAGTGGAAACGGACATTTAGCCGCCAATTATGGTATACCTGTATTAACCCTGTGGGGTACCACGCACCCAAGTATTGGATTTGGACCATATTTACAGCCAGCAGAATACTCGTTTTTCCCTGATAGAGCCATCTATTCTGATTTACCTGTTTCTATTTTCGGGCCTTGCGACCGAACTGATTATGAGAGAGCGATAGACAATATTAATCCAATAACTGTGTATCAAAAAATACTAACAGTTCTTGGCACACACAATTAGTTATTAAAAGTATTTTTAAAACTATACAATACAAACTAGCGTGTTTATTTTTCATTTTACACTTCTAGCATATTCGCACTATTTTTGTAGAGTATATTTGTTTTATATTTTTCGTGTTAATTTCCAATAAAAAATCCGCCCTTTATCTAAAATCCTATTTCAAACAAATTGGCCTAACCCAAATTGTAATATGCCCAGGCAGTAGAAATTTGCCATTAATCATGAATTTCTCTAATGATAAGGATTTCAGGGTATACAGTATTATTGATGAGCGGGTGGCAGGATTTTTTGCTCTAGGTCTAACTAAAGCAAGTCGAAAGCCTACCGCTGTGATTACCACATCGGGCTCGGCAGCACTTAATTTAGCACCAGCTATGGTAGAGGCCTATTATCAGAGATTGCCACTGATAGCTATTACCGCAGATAGGCCAGCAGAGCGAATAGAAAAAGGAGAGAACCAAACCATAGTTCAGAAAGGATTATTTAAAAACTATGTCTCGTATGAAATAGAATTAGAGGAAAAAATTAGTTTGAATCTATTTGAGAAAAAAATACAGTCTCTTCATCAGTTTTTATTTCAAAGCTCTACCTCGGGAAATGTCCATATTAATTTACCTTTTTCAGAACCTCTGGATTCCGTGGAGCATTTACTAGGGGAGTTTAAATTTAATTTGACCCTAAAAAAAGCGCACCCTAAATCTGTTTTAAATTTTAATATTCCTTTTCAAAAAGGACAAAATGTCATAATTTATTTATCCACCTTTCAAGAAGATCTTCAACTAAATCAGCTATTGGATGAGGGAGTTTTGAATAAGAATTGGGTAGTTATCTCCGAACTGCATTCTGGTTGGAAACATAAAAACCTTGTTTCACAAATTGACTTAATTTTAAGTAATGACAGAATAGTATATAAGCCTGATATACTTATAACTATAGGCGAAACTATGCTTTCGAAAAAATTTAGGAACTATATACGCAGCCTTGAGGGATTAAAACATATTGATGTATCTAATTCTACTCGAAATTGGGATAGCTTATCTTCTGATTATTGCAATATTGTATGTAATGGTAATATAGCGAAAATCTTAGATTTTGAGAATACTCATAGTTTTCAGTCCAATTGGTTAGAGGCTGAAATCAAAGCTATTGACTACCTTAAGACTAGATGTCAACCTTTGATTTATCAAGAGTTTAGTCTAGTCCACACTTTAATGAACTCAATAGATAATCAGGCCTTTATATTTTGGGGAAATTCTTCTTTGATTCGTTACGCCAACTGGTCTAACTGGAAGGAAAGGGTTCAATTGAGCCATCTATCTAACCGAGGTGTATCTGGCATAGATGGTGTATTAGCTACAGCTATTGGCTATCAGTCATTTATTGGAGGAGGCGATTTCTATTGTTTTTTAGGTGACGTTAGTCTTTTATATGAAACAAGTAGCCTTTCTATATTGAAATATGTTGATAATTTTAAGATTTTAGTGCTAAATAATCATGGAGGACGCATATTTGATCAGATACATAGTGGGGAAACTTTAGGTGATACTCATGCGCTGGTGACACCTCATAGCGTTAGCTTTGAAGTATTAGCAGAGCTATATGATATTGATTATTTAAAAGTGAACGACTTAAATTCTTTTTTAACTCAATTTACTTACTTAAAATCGCTAAAGGGAAAGATATTGTTTGAAATTAATCTAACGGACGCCGACTGGGTGAAGTGGAAAGATTACTTCAACGAATTTGGCTCAATTGATTAACCCATTCTAATTTAGATTTGGGGACCGATAGTTGTATATTGTATCGACCATCAATGAAGCTTTAATATAGTGTGTTTATATTATTGCTTATTAACTGTTTAATAGCAGTATAGTGCATGGTAACTTCCATTATTAGCTCGCAAATAGTTTTATTTTCTCCTGTATGATTTCTGCTTGTTCCAGGCAGTGAATGGCGGTTTTTCCTGTAGTCTTCTATTCGCCCAGGCAGACCAATAGCGCACTGCAAATAAACTACAATTCTGGACCTGAAATGAATAGAGTTGATTTAGAATGGGTTTTCCGGCTGATCCTGCAGGTTCTCCATCATCATTGGCTCGCTCTTTTTCGCTATGAAATATTCTATAGGCATAGCAGATATGGCTAGCCTTGGGGTGATAAGTCTTTAATTGAAGTGACGCTTCTTTAAATGCTGATATAGAAGCAGTAGGATGGAGAAATCTGATAAACTTAGATTGAAAACTCTTGTATTCTTCATGTGATAGCTTTTCGATGGTTTTTATGACTATTTTATTTAACCGTCAATTTGAATTCTAAATATGGATTCCGAATATTGAGACGGATTCTCTAAAACTTGAATTAATTTTTCTGCCACTTTGACGGGGCTGTAGAGTTGATTTTTCTCATGTAATTCTTCAAACTTTGGCTTCATGGCAAAATTCTCCAAACTCGAATTTCGTATATGTTCTTGCATTTTGGTATCCACTACACCAGGTGCAATACTGAAACATCGAATTGGAAATTCCATTTGTTTCTGTTCTACTTCGATACATTTACTCAGCATCTCTAAAGCTGCTTTTGAAGCGCAATAATTCGCCCAAGAGGCATATGCACCCTTAGCCGCTCCACTTGAGATATTGATAATTGTTTTTTGTATGTTTAAATGCTGTGTTTTCTGAATAAATTGGGTGGCGAGAAGCATAGCCGAGGTATAATTTACCTGAATTATCGTCTCAAGAGCATTGACATCTATTTTGTCCAAGGTATTGATCTCACCAAGCATGCCTGCATTATTGATTAGACTAATGGATTTGTATTCATCTAAAATTAGAAATCTGAAGGCTAAAACAGCTTTAGAATCAGACAAATCTATAGCATGAAATTGAAAATTATCAGCTTTTAATGAGTTCGTTCTAGCGAGCCCAATGACGAAATTAGATGAGTTTTTTGCCAGATTTCTGCATAAAGCCAGTCCAATACCACTGCTAGAGCCGGTGACTAGGTATAGGTGTTTTTTATTCATATGTAACGTTTTAGAAAAGAGTAAAAATGTAAAATATAGATAAACTAGGGGTGCCTTACTAGGTTATTTCGCTATACTTTTGATGACTAACACGAATTCTCCAATAGGATCTTTTTTAGTAAAATATCCAAGTAATTCCGACGCATAACCTCGGATGGTCTCTTCAAATTTTTTGGTTATTTCTCTTGATATGGAGATTGGTCGATCTCCCCCTCCTAAATCAATAAATTCTTGCAGAAACTTGACAATTCTGTAGGGAGATTCATATATGACAACGGTTTTTGGCTCAGCTAGAATAGATTTGATAAAAGTCTGTCTACCTTTTTTATGTGGCGGAAACCCTAGGAATACAAATGATGAGAGGTCATAGCCAGAATTGACCAAGGCAGGAACAAATGCGGTGGCCCCTGGTAAACAATCTATTTGAATTCCGTGTTCTAAACATTTATCAATAAGTAGATTTCCTGGATCAGATATCAGTGGCGTACCAGCATCAGATATAAGGGCAAAGGATTTTCCACCTTGAATTTGTTGAACTATGCGCTCTACTTTTTTAAACTCATTCATTTTATGCAGAGGCTGCAGTGGCTTGGATATATCATAATGCTGAAGCAGTTTAAAACTCTGTCTAGAGTCTTCACAAAGAATAGTATCTACAGACTTCAATACGTCTAGTGCTCGCAGCGTGATATCACCCAAATTTCCTATGGGAGTAGGTACTATAAAAAGCTTAGGTGTCAAGAGGAGATAGCGTATAAGAGTACTGCTCCATGATTTTATTGACTAGTAATTTCTCACAAGCTTCTCTCGTTTGATTTTCAGCGTCCTCTTTGGAGGCAGCCTCTAAGTGGAGCTCAATGTTTTTACCAATACGCACATTTTCTATAGCATGGAGTTGCATTTTGTGCAGACCATTATTAACAGCTTTACCCTGCGGATCCAGCAACTCTTTATGCGGCATGACCTTAATTTCTGCTAAGTATTTCATATTTTTCATGATTATTCAGCAAATTTACAGGAAATATTTTATTTGCAATTTTTTCCTTTTTTTAATTTATATATCAACTCAGTTCTCGCATTATGCTCTATTTTTACATCTATGATACGAAAGATAAAATCAGATCCAGCCAAACCCTTAATATTGATTACAAATGATGATAGTATATACTCTAAAGGAATACGAAGCTTGGTAGAAGCTGTCAAAGATTTAGGTCAAATAGTAGTAGTAGCTCCTAGCCTACCACAAAGTGGTATGGGACACGCTGTTACCTTAAAAGACCCTATTCGATTGACTCCGGTTGAGAGATTTGATGGAGTACTAGCTAGTTATGCATGCAGTGGTACACCCGTTGACTCGGTGAAAATAGCACGCGATGTAATTTTAGATCGAAAGCCAGATCTCTGTCTATCTGGCATCAATCATGGATCCAATTCATCTATCAATATTATCTATTCTGGCACCATGAGTGCAGCCTTAGAGGCTGCCATAGAGGAGATTCCTTCCATTGGCTTTTCCTTGTGCGATCATGATTTGGATGCTGATTTTGAAACGGCTAAAATTGTAGCGAGAAAGTTAACGATTCAAATGTTGGCTCATCCGCTCACCAAACCTAGTCTGCTCAATGTAAATATACCATTAGTGAGTCCATCTGAACTCAAAGGCTACAGAATATGCAGACAAGCAGTAGCTAAGTGGGAGGAAGAATTTGAGGAGCGCAATGATCCACGCGGAGGCCATTATTATTGGCTGACAGGTAAATTTGTCAACTATGATCAAGGTCATGATACGGACGAATGGGCACTTGAGAATGACTATGTTTCTGTGGTACCTATTCAATTTGACTTGACTAATTATCATAACATAAACTATATTCATAATAACTGGGAACTCAATTAAGATCGATATAATCATTTCCTTCAACCTTTTAATTATTTCACTTCTCAAATCATACTAAATGGAATATAAACGAATCATTGGCTACGAAAAAATGGATAATATGGTGACAGGATTTATCCTAGGTTTTTTAGCCATAGGACTAACGTATTTAGCTCAAATGACCTATTATAATGTGGATGCTTTGGGTGATTTAGGTGCGCCTATCAAAGTGAATATTCTAAAATTGAGTCTTCTCGGTGCTTTGTTTCTCTTCCTACTACTTAACTATTTTGACAAAGTATTCGCTATGAAAGGAGTTTTGATGTCTGTAATTATCGTGGCTACTTATGTCGTTTTTAAATTGTTTTGGAATTGAGTACTTCTACTTCTTTTTTTCTAGATAAGCTGCCAGCAAGACTAGAGCTTGATGCCGTGCAGTATAATTTATCCTTTGCGCAAAGAGAGCCTATTGCTTTGAATGAACTTGTAGGCAAGGAATTTAAACTAGAATATACAGGAAGATTACAGTGTATAGACTGTAAAAAAATTGTCAAAAAATTTTATGCCCCAGGTCTGTGCTATGTTTGTATGATGTCTTCTGCATTGAATTCTGAATGCATTATCAATCCAGAACTCTGCGAAGCTCATTTGGGTAAAGGGAAAGTACCTGAGTGGGAGGAGAAATATCATAATCAACCTCATATTGTATATTTAGCAAATTCAGGAGGGCTTAAAGTAGGTGTCACTCGTGTAGATCAGATACCCACTCGTTGGATAGATCAGGGTGCGGATGAGGCGATTATTTTAGCGTTGACCCCATATCGACAATTAGCAGGTCAAATTGAAGTCGTGTTAAAAAATCAATTGAGCGATAAAACCAATTGGCGGGCTATGCTGAAAAATGTAAAAGATCTATCTATAGATTTAAAGGCTGAAAAGAATCGTTATGCATCTTGGTTGGTTAATCAGAATCAAGAATTTGAGCATTATATAGCCGAAGATGATACCGTACATGTTTTGAATTATCCTACCACAATTTTAAGTCAACCTGTACAATCAGTGAAGCTAGAAAAGCAAGCCAGGTTAGATGGTATTCTCACTGGTATCAAAGGGCAATATTTGATTTTAAATGAGAAGACCGTTATTAATATCCGCAGTCATGCGGGGTATGAGGTGAATGTCAACTTATGATCTTAAATAACATTGAAGTATATTCTTTTAGAAGATAATGACCCTTTTTGCTGATATTATTCTACCTCTAAAATTAGCTTCAAGCTTCTGCTATCAGGTTCCAATCCAGTTAGGGGAGATTGTAGCAGTGGGTAAACGTGTTTTGGTGCCATTCGGTAAGAGTAAATATTATGCAGGTATTATCTCTAAACTGCATACTGATAGACCTGACTTCGCTCAAATAAAGTCGATGGAAGAAGTTCTCGATGATGAACCCATCTTATCAGCTATTCAGCTTGACTTTTGGACTTGGCTAGCAAACTATTATATGTGCACGATAGGGGAGGTTATGGAAACTGCTTTGCCCAATTATTTTAAGCTATCGAGTGAACGATTTTTCAAAATAGCAGATAATTATGTCGAAGAGGCGCTTTGGCCATTATCTATAGAAGCAGGCGGGGAAGAGGAAATGCTTCTAGATGCTATCCGCAGTTCTGGACAACTCTCCTTCAAGGAAATAAAAAATAGCTTTGGAAATAAGAGAGGACTGACTAGTATAAATAAATTGATAGATACTGGTCTAGTAGAACCAATAGATATAGTGAAGGATAAATACAAGGCGAAATATGAAAAGTTTATTCGTCTGAATTATAGCTATACAGATACCTTTAAAATCAATGAGGCGTTTAATTCGTTACAATCTAAAAGTCCACAGCAATACAAGCTATTGCTCTGCTTTTTCTCACTAACTAAAGGACATGAGGATGTGCTTAAGTCTGACTTACTACAAAAAGCTGATGTGAGTTCCAGTGTGCTTAAATCAATACTAGACAAGGGTATTTTAGAAGAATATTCCCAGCAAGTAGATCGATTTACAATTCAGAAAAATAGTACACCAGAAAAGGCTATCCTGAGTGCTGTTCAAACTAGCGCCTACAATACTATTCTAGAACTTTTTTCTACTAAAACTACAGTTTTACTGAGAGGAATCACCGGGAGCGGCAAAACGGAAGTCTATATTAAATTGATACAAGAGGCTCTAGAAAGGCAGCAAAGTTGTCTTCTTGTTTTACCTGAAATAGCGCTAACACAGCAGATAGTTAGCCGCCTTAATCGCTACTTTGGTTCAGATTTCGTCGTATATCATTCTCTCATTAGCCAAAATAAGCGCTATGAAATATGGAAGAAAGTAAAAAATGGAGAACTAAAATTTATCATAGGCACGCGCTCTTCTATGTTTCTTCCTTTTCAGAAGTTGGACTGGATCATAATAGATGAAGAACATGATAATTCTTTAAAACAAACTGATAGCAATCCAAAATTTCATTTACGGGATAGTTTGATTCATTATTCTAAGTCGCTTCAAAGTAAAATTTTGCTAGGCTCAGCCACTCCCTCTGTGGAGACTTATTTTAATGTAAAAAATGAAAAATATGGCTATGTAGAATTATTGGAGCGCTATGGAGAAGCCCTTATTCCCGAAATTGAACTCATCAATCTGCGAGACCATGATGTCAATCAGGGCATGAAAAGTTTCTATTCGGAAAAACTACTCGAAGAGACCCAGAAGGCTGTGAGTAAAGGTCAGCAAGTGATTCTATTTCAGAATAGACGCGGATACTCCCCTTATATTCAGTGTCATACCTGCGGTTTCGTCCAGAAATGCACAGATTGCGATGTAAGATTGACTTATCATTCCTATCAGAAACTCTTGGTTTGCCATTATTGCAATAAAAAATATAGTCTCAAACCTACCTGCCTGGACTGTGGAAGTTCGGAATTAAGAACCAAAGGATTAGGAACTCAAAAAGTAGAGGAGGAAATACAATTATTTCTTCCAACATTGAGAATTGGTCGCTTAGATCTTGATTCTGCTGGAAGTATAGTAAAGATAGATCATATTCTGAATCAGTTCAAAAGAGGAGATTACGATGTTTTGATAGGCACACAAATGGTTTCGAAAGGATTGGATTTTGAAAATCTGACTTTGGTTGGTGTGGTACAGGCCGACATTTTCTTTTCATTTATAGAGTATAGAACAGATGAACGGGCATTTCAGACTCTCCATCAGGTTTCAGGCAGAGTAGGTCGAGGCCTGAAGCGCGGAAAGGTTTTGATTCAAACTACCGACCCAGATAATAAGACCATTAATTATGTGCTCAATAATGACTGGCAAGGATTTGTAGATCAGGAGCTAAAGATTAGAGAACAATTTATTTATCCGCCATATTGTAAACTCTTAAAAATTTCTGTTAAGCACATCAAAGAAGACTTAGTCAAAATATATGCAGATAAATTAGTAGTGCGTATCGCTGGCGCTATAAAGGCTATAGTGCTAGGACCTACGGTGCCTCCTATCTCAAGAATACGAAGTCAGTATATACGAGATATCTTGATTAAGCTACCCAAAAATAAAGATTTACAAGCGAACAAATCGATAATAAAATCCATTATCGATGAGGAATTAATGACCTTGGTGAATAAGAACTTTACGATTGAAATATTGGTAGATGTGTAGTTGTTTGATTTTGTAAACGCTTTCAATGAAATGTTGAAACTCGTAAAAATGAATTAGTCAAATCTTTAAATATTTGTATTATGACTATTTTAGAGTCCAGGATTTTTAGCTTCTACCAGCAGGGCATATCCCTATTTAAAAAATATTTTAGGAATAAGTATTGGATAGCATTTATTCTTTTTATTGTTTGGATTTTCCTATTTGACAATAATAGTGTAGTGAGGCAGGTGCAGCGAAAATACCAAATAGTAAAGCTGAATAAAGAAATAAGCTATTATCAAAAAGAGCTTCAAAAGACGAAAATAGAAGAAAAAGCACTAAAGTATAGCGATGAATATTTTGAAAAATTCGTCCGTGAAACTTATCTTTTGAAAAGACCAAATGAGGTTTTATATATCTTCGCTGAAGAAAAATAAACCCATTTTTTATTATCTAATCTTAATTTACTAATCACTTATTATGTCCTACGATCTATTGAAGAAAAAAATGTATGAAATTAAGCAATTGCAGTCTATTAGTGCTTTGCTTAGCTGGGATATGGAAGTGATGATGCCTCATGCATCTGATAGAGGGTATAGAGCCGATCAGTCCTCACTCATAAATGGACTGGCTCATGAAAAAGTGACGGATGATGTATTGGAAAAGATGGTGAATGACTTGTTGGATGAAAATACGCTGTCTGAGCAGGATAGGAGAGAGCTAAGTACCTTAAAAAAAGATATATCTAAGTCAAAGAAACTATCTAAAGAATTCATAGAAAAGGAAAGTAAACTTACCAGCGAAGCCTACTCGATTTGGGAAAAAGCTAAATCATCCTCTGATTTCAAATTGTTCGAGCCTTCGTTGAGTTCTATTGTGGATATACTTCGTGAGAAATGTGATTTGCTAGGTTATGAGGCTCATCCTTATAATGCTTTGTTGAATGAATTTGAAGAAGGAATGACTGTAGCTAAACTAGATCCTTTATTTGAAGATGTCAAGGTTCGTCTAGGAGTTTTAATTACCAAAGTACTAGCTAAGCAAGGCCCTAGGACTGCCCACTTGAGGCAATCTTTTGATATTCCCAATCAGGTAAAGCTAGTAGAAAAAATTATTGATTTACTAGAAGTCAATAAAGATCTTTTTCGCATGGATGTCTCTTCGCATCCTTTTTGCACCAATTTTCATAGCACCGACATACGCATGACCACTCGTTATAATGAAAATGATTTAATGTCTTCGATATGGTCTGCTATACATGAAAGCGGTCATGGTAGATATGAAATGGGTCTTTCACAAGGGTTGGTTGGCATGCCTTCTTCTAATTCCGTGTCTCTAGGTATTCATGAGAGTCAGTCAAGATTCTGGGAGAATAACATAGGTCGCAGTCAAGCATTTATTGAACTTCTTTTCCCGATTATACAAGAATTTTTTCCCGCTCAAATGCAAGCTCTCAGCCCCTGGGATTTATTCTCTGAGATCAATTATATAGAGCCGAGTCTCATAAGAACAGAAGCCGATGAGCTAACCTATCACTATCACATTATGATACGCTATGAGTTGGAAAAAAAATTGATCAATAATGAATTGAAAGTATCTGAGGTAAGTGAATATTGGAATGCTATGTATAAACAATATCTAAAATTAGATGTACCGAATGATGCTATGGGTTGTCTGCAAGATGTTCACTGGAGTTTTGGCGGTATGGGTTATTTTCCAACCTATTCGCTCGGCTCCTTTTATGCGGCGCAGTGGTATCTAGAAATGAATAAAACCCAAGGTTTAAAAGATCTTATAAGACAAAAAAAGTATAGCCAAATTAATGATTGGCATTCGGTTCATATTCATCAATATGGTGCTCTATATAATTCAGATGAACTCTGCGTAATGGCTACAGGCAAGTCTTTAGATTTTTATTGTTTCGAGCATTATATATCTGAAAAGTATCAATTAGGATAATTTAAAAAATCGAACTATCAACATAATTACCAAGCTTTCCCTTTCTAATGTGAGGTTCTGTAATTTTGATTATATATTTGTTAACAAGCAAATCGTTTTTGATATTGATTTTCTCCTAAAAATGGCGTATATTTGTGGTTAATCAATTCTCTATGTTCTCAAGACAGTTATATGCGCTTGTGTTTTCTATTTTAGCTTTAATTGGTCATTCTCAGGATTTATTCAGAATGAACAACATTCCTGTTTTCCATGGTAATAGACAGCTTCTGAATCCTTTCACTGGTGGTATGAACAGTTGTATATTAAATCAGATGGACTTGAATAATGATGGTATAAAAGACCTTGTTGTAGTTCAAGTTGCAGGCGCTAATGCGAATAGAATTCAAACTTATCTTCAAAAATCAAATGGAGATTATTTCTATACTCCAAGATATGAGGCCTTTTTCCCAAAAAGTGATAATTATATATTTTCGATGCGAGATTTAAATGAAGATAAACTGGATGATCTCATATTGCAGACTGAGAGCTATTTTCTCATTCATTATACCAAGCGCATAAATGATTCCGTGTTTCAGTTTGACTTTTATGATTCCATTGAATCTACTAGTTATGATCCATTGATAGGTCGACAGCAGATTATAAGTTTAAATAAATATTTGCCTGTATTCGAAGACCTGGATAGCGATGGGGATATAGATATAGTCTATGTAAATCGAATGGGAAATAATAGATGGCTATATAAAAATTATAAAAAAGAACTAGCTCTGCCTGCAAATGAAAATTTATGGAAGAGCGATAATACGTGTTATGGTCTATTTAACTTTACGAGTTCAGATTTTTTTCCTTTGAAATATAATGAAGGTGCTTGTAAAGCCATGGTTAGAGGGCAAACGCCTCCTCTCAAAGACCCCATTTTGTCACCTAGGCACGATGAATATCAAATGTTTTGGAATATTGATGTCAATAGGGATTCGTTATACGATATCGTCTGTTATAGCGAAAATCAAAAAAATGCTCCATTAGGTATCAATGTCGGATCTAAAGATTCTGCTTATATTAAGAATTCCGATACTTACTTCCCTAGCTATTCTGCGAAACCCATAAGTCTTATGATGCCAATTGGCTTCTGGTATGACATCAACAATGATAAGGTTAAGGATATTTTAGTTTCTTTCCTTATTGAGCGAGATTTTTCGGGTGTTCAGTTATCTCAAAAATTGTTCAACGACGATATCAATACGATTCATTTTTATAAAAACCATGGTAGAAAAAAGATTTTAGATACAAAAACCATGACTTATCATGATAGTTTTGTCTTCGTGACGGATAGTTTTTTGTCTGATGAGACTATCGATGTGGGGACTGGTTCTGCGCCTGTCTTTTACAACTATGACAGAGATAGTTTAGTCGATTTATTGATACCAAATATAATGAAGAGAGATTCATGGGAAATTGGGTACATAACTTATTATAAGAATATAGGCAATAAAAAACAACCTATTTATAAGCTAGAGAATCCCGATCTATTTAGTTATAAAGCTAAAAATAGAGCGAATATTAAGCTAGCTGTCGGTGATTTAAATGGCGATAAACTGGATGACTTATTAGTTACTTCTTATGATAGAATTCAATATGGACCATTTGCTACCAATGGAAATGCAGACATTATCGGAGAAATCTATTATTATCAAGGGGATGGAGGACAACAATTTATTTATACGACAGAAAATTTAAAACTTGAATCTGAAGAAAAATATGGTCGATCTAATATTTGTATTCACGATGTAGATAAAGATGGAAAGAGTGATTTGTTTGTAGGAGATTTATATAATCTCAAATATTATAGAAATACTGGAACTAATAGCACTCCGCTTTTTGACACCGCTTCTTGCGATTCAGTTATTAATCCAATCGAAATAATTGACCCTGTTTATCTTCCATTCCAGTTTTATTATCACCCTGCTGTCTGGAGAGATCCAAAGGATAATAAAGAGTATTTGATCTTTGCCTATGAACATTATAGAGGCAAGGTAGGGAAGGCATTAATTGATACTCAAAAACTGAATAATAACCGATCTTTGAAGTTGCAGAATAAGAGTATCTTTGATAATTATTCAATTAATAAACTTCCTAGTATTGTAATTAAGGATGTGACAGATGATGGTAGAGAGGAATTTATGTTTGGTAACTATGCTGGCGGTATCCAGATTTTTTCCATAGATAGCCTTACAGGAGTTAAAGATCCTCCGCCTCCACCAAGTGCGATAGTTACTGTCAATTCTATTGGAAAATTTAGTGTATATCCTAACCCGAGTCAAGATTTTATCCAATTGTCCGGTCTGGAGAATAATCTAGACTATAGTTTGTATATATTTTCTATTGACGGCAGATTAATATTAGTGAACGAAAAGTTTAATTCCCGAGACACACTTGATATTTCGCGACTTAATGCTGGTATATATTGGTTGAAAATTCGTCATGACAAGTTGGGCGAAAATGCTATAAAAATTCATAAGCAATAAGGTTATGGCTAATTTGTAGACATTTTGTCGTATATCTTTGCATTAATTAGTGTACAATAAACCATATTATGTGAATTTACTTTACCTATCTTGTATTGGCGCAATTATTGATGAGTATATTTGTAGAAAATTAATAATAGAAGAATGGAAGCTAGTTTTAGTGATAAGGTTAAAGAAATACTTCGGTTTAGCAGAGATGAAGCTATTCGCTTAAATCATGATAGCATAGGTGCTGAGCATATTGTACTGAGTCTGATACGGGAGAAAGAAGATTACGTATGTCAGTCATTGATTAATCTCAATGTCAATTTAGTTGATTTTAAGAAGCAGCTAGAGAAAGCGATAGCGAAGAACTTAGGTTCTGTTTTAAATAAAAATAGCGATATTCCACTTACGAAACAGACGAATACTATATTGAAAGTAGCCATTCTAGAGGCTAAAAAATATAAGAGTCCTATCATTCAAACGGAGCATGTGATGTTAGCTATTCTTCGTTCTAAGGAGAATATAGTGAGCCAGGTTTTTCGCGATTATGATATAGATGATAAAGTTTTTCGAGATCATTATGAGACTACTTTAAACTTTGCTCCCAAGTCACATTTTGAAAATGAAGAAGAAGATAGTTTTGAAGATAATCTCAATCCTAAGAAAATTGCGTCGCGTTCCAGATCAAATTCTAAATCAAAAACGCCAGTATTAGATAGCTTCTCAAGAGATGTCACGAAACTAGCAGAAGAAGATGCTCTAGACCCTATCATAGGAAGAGATGAAGAAATAGAGCGCGTTTCGCAAATCTTGAGCAGACGTAAGAAAAACAATCCCATACTTATTGGTGAACCAGGAGTAGGTAAGACAGCTATTGTGGAAGGATTGGCTTTAAGAATTATCAGTAAAAAGGTTTCACGTATACTTTTTGATAAAAGAGTGGTCATGTTAGACATGGCTGCAATTGTTGCTGGAACTAAATATCGAGGACAGTTTGAGGAGCGAATTAAAGCAATAATGGCTGAGCTCGAAAAGAATAAAGATGTTATTTTATTTATAGATGAGGTCCATACTATTGTCGGTGCGGGAGGCTCGTCGGGTTCTCTTGATGCTTCTAACCTCTTTAAACCAGCCCTAGCAAGAGGAGAACTTCAAGTTATAGGAGCTTCTACCTTGGATGAATATCGTCAATACATAGAGAAAGATGGTGCTTTAGCCCGTCGTTTTCAAAAAGTGCAAATTGATCCACCAACCATAGAGCAGACGATTGCTATAATTAAGAATCTTAAGTCCAAATACGAAGACTATCATAATGTCACATTTGATGATAAAGCCATCGAAGCTGCAGTCAAGATGAGTCAGCGATATATTACAGATAGATTTCTGCCAGATAAGGCTATAGATGTCATAGATGAAGTTGGAGCTAGAGTTCATATCAAAAATATTAAAGTGCCAGAAGAGATTATTCTTTTTGAAGATAAATTGGAGGAATGCAAGGTACAGAAAGAAAGTGCGATTAAGGTGCAAGACTTTCAGAAAGCTGCCGAATACAGAGATAAAGAGAATGAACTAAAGGCAGAGTATGAGAATCTAAAATTGAAATGGGAGAACGATGTCAAAGGATCTAAATGCCCTATTACTGAAGATCATATAGCTGAGGTTATAGCTATGATGACTGGCATACCCGTAGCCAAGGTTGCTTTTGATGAGACATCTAAGCTCAAAAATATGCAACATGAATTGCGTAAATCTGTCATAGGACAAGATGCCGCAATCGAAAAAATAACCAAAGCCATACAACGAAATAGAATCGGACTTAAGAATCCAAATAAACCTATAGGTACCTTTGTATTTCTAGGACCAACAGGTGTAGGTAAGACAGAGCTAGCTAAATCTATAGCTAAAACCTTGTTTGAGTCTGAAGACTCACTCATACGAATCGATATGAGCGAGTACATGGAGAAATTTACTCTTTCTAGATTAGTTGGCGCGCCTCCAGGTTATGTAGGCTATGAAGAAGGTGGACAGCTAACAGAAAAAGTCAGACGCAAGCCATATTCTGTAGTACTCCTTGATGAAATAGAAAAAGCTCATCCCGATATTTTTAATCTTTTACTTCAAGTGTTTGACGAAGGTCAATTAACCGATGGACTAGGAAGAAAAGTAGATTTTAAGAATACGCTTATAATAATGACATCCAATGCCGGAGTTAGAGACTTGAAAGATTTCGGACAGGGAGTGGGTTTCGCTACGCAAACCAAATTAGACAATAAAGATGACTACGTCAAGAATGTATTGGATAAGGCTTTAAAAAAGACATTTGCACCAGAATTTTTGAATAGAATAGATGATGTTATCTTATTCAATTCTCTGGAACCTTCGCATATCCGTGAGATAGTAAACATTTTATTAAGTCAGTTAAAAACAAGAATGACAGACTTAAACTATCCGTTTGAAGTTACAGAAAGGGCTATTGAATTTATATGCGAAAAAGGCTATGATGTTCAGTTTGGAGCCAGACCATTACAGCGCTCCATTCAGAAGCACATAGAAGATGTATTAGCAGAAGAAATTCTCGCTGGAGAATTTCACGAAGGAGAGTCACTTATAGTAGATTTTGATGCAGAATTGCTCAAGACTGTAGCTAGGAGAAAATTAAATGAAACTTCAGCTTTGGTTGAGATTATAGAAGATATTCAATCAAAGTAATTATTTTTTAATTAAACCAAAATCAAGCTAACATGGGATTATTAGATTCGATCAAAGGCCTTTTTACTTCGGCAACAGATAAAATAGAAGAAACAGCTGAAAAAGCTAAATCAGTAGTAGAAAATTCTACAGGCTCTATTGATGATATCAAAAATGCGGTTACCAATGCTGCGAGTGAAATAGCTGAAAGTGGTAAAGAATTCATAGATAAATCTGCAGAATCTCTTTCACATGCGAAAGACGTCATCGTCGAAAAGGGAAGTGAAATCATAGAAAATGCTATGGAAACGATTCAGGAAAACGATGCTACAGACGAAAAAAAAGATTAATTATCCAGTAAAAGTATAAACTTAAAGTCTCATCGAAATTTCGATGGGACTTTTTTTATCGCATAAAAAAATCATCATATATCAAAAGGATACCATCTGACACCTGAAATACAACCCAGTGAGTGCGTTAAGAGCTCACTAAAAAACCAATTAGTT
>Ga0208082_1000049_pt1 | contig 31442 bp, 26 predicted proteins | sample LakMenE09Jun09ns_FD_150683 | JGI IMG/M metagenome (GOLD analysis project Ga0208082, IMG submission 150683) | Freshwater microbial communities from Lake Mendota, WI - 09JUN2009 deep hole epilimnion ns (SPAdes) | ecosystem: Environmental > Aquatic > Freshwater > Lake > Epilimnion/Euphotic zone ... | reverse complement strand
AGCCAGACCCAGTATCCCATTCTGTGCCCAGACCACGATAAACTGATTGTGAGGCAATTTCGCTCCAATAAGATCTCGATTAGAAAGATAACTGACCAGCTGGCCCTCGCCTACTCCAATTATATAGTGCTTTTTGATTACCTCAATACCTTGGTAGATAGATTCTATTCGTTCGCCATCAGAGTAATTTTGAAAATTTCGCTCCTTATATTTTTCTATATCCCATGAGAAATAAGATAGTTTATTTTTAACAGTAGGCAAATAATGTACAGCAGTATAAAGAACAATAAGCATAGAGAAGAGACCTAATAGCCCTTTTAGGTACAATCGCTTTTCCATAATCTTATAGCTTATAAATATGATAAAGATTAAAATAGATAAAATCATACCCGTCTTCACAGCTAGGAACTGAATATAAAAAAACAAAGCAGCACTCACCCCTGCCCAGCATAGAAAAGGAAGCGTCTGATCTTCTTTTCGATAAAAATCCAAATGAAACAAGGCGAGGATAAGACAAAAATTAAGCAAAATGGCATAGCGAATATGATCCTTGTATGGAACTGGAATAGTCTGACCTAATGAAATACTAGTAAGTATCTCCTGCTGATGTTGAAAATAATGAATACCTACATACAGTGCGGAAAGACCGACAGCCATAAGCAATGCTATTGAAAACCAGCGAAACTGTATAAGCGACCATCTAGGCAGAACCATGAAACAAAAAGGTATAGCTATAAGAATAACTTTCATACGAATAGCGCCTATATACAAGTCCATTTCCTCTGCCCATAGACCAGATAGAACAGCTATAGCATAAAGTACTATCATTGATAGCGCTAACCCATTGTTAAGATGCCAAGATCTATTTTGAAAACAATAAATCAAAGTATAGACAATGAATAGGATGGTAGTTACCGTCCAAAGAATGTGCGAAGGAAAAAACAAGACAAAAAAAATAGAAATCACAAGCCCTACATGCCATTTATCCTGACCCATCATCCTATTCAAGTACTCGTTCATAAAAACAAAATTAGACTAAAGACGGAATATAGAGGAAAAAAGTATCAATTAAGTAAATGAAAATGGTCAAACCTATATAATGCAAAAGGTCTACTTATTCTGAAGTCATAATGTATTTTTATTAAGTTTTTTCAACAATGAATATACTATTTAAACCCGAATTACGCTTTAGAAATTTACAAAGTAAATGAATAAAGCGTTTATGAGGGTAATCCCGCTATAGATTTTGTTTCAGTCAAATTTTATTTGACTGAATTACAAAATGTTATGCGATTAATCATTTCTAATGATTAATTTGGGTTAAAACATGATATAATTATAATTATATACTATATTTGCCATAGGTTTTCATAAGTCTCGTCAATGACGAGATTATGTTAGTTTTGTTTTCATAGTATTTTGGAGTTCGGTTTCCCCTGCCGAACTCCTCTTTTTAATATAAAACGTAATAGAAGCAATAGGCAAGGAATTGAAAATTTCTACTTGATGACAAAAACCCTCGCCGAAACACCTACCACATAACTACTAGGGTCAAATGCCTTGGTTTTCTCACCTTTGAGGGCGGTGAGCTGAAGATTATAGCCCCCATAGATGCCTAAAGAGAATGATTCCGAGACTTTGTAGTGCAGATTTAACTTTGGCGCTAAAGACAGATAGCGATAATCTAAAAAGGAACTAGGCTCTAAGTCATAATCCACAGACTTCGCATTGAAAATGCTGTAGCCTATATCTAGCTTAGGCTCTACGATGATTTTCTTACCTCCTAGCCTATAGGCTAGAAACAAGCCAAACGTATGGTAGTCTATCGAACCCATTTCTATGATTTTATCATCTATGCTACTAATCTCTAGATTCTGATAATAAAACAATGTCTGACCATAGAGACCTACATGAAATCGAGGTAAAACTCGATAAGCCAATCCTAGCTGACCCTGATAGCATGTGAGGGTAAGTGCATTTTCCGAATGTACAGGCAATATCCCTGTCTCTAATAAGATGGATAACCGTGATAAATTGTCTGAGGTGTCTAGCTGAGTGAATGTTTTGCCGCAAAGGCAGAATGTCAAAATGAATATGAATAGAACTCGCATTTACTCTTTCAGTAGATTGAAAAATTGACTAGTGGTTTCCGTTTCTACTTGCAGGTAGTAGGCACCTTTGGGTAATTCTGAATTTTTAATTCTGAATTCAGAATTATGGTCAATAGTTTCAGTAATAACTAATCTTCCCATGAGGTCATAGAGCTTGACATGAATAGTCTTATAGGTTCTATCTAGGCTTATATGGAATACCTCTTTAAACGGATTAGGAAACACTGTCCAAGCTTGATGACCACTGACACCTGACACCTGACTACTATATAGTTCTAGACAATCACTCGTATCTCTACATCCTTTTCCATTATCTAGCACCACGGCATAGCTGCCTCTGGTCTGAGTGGTAAATGTCTTCTTCGTCTCATTGGTGATTCTGCGCCAAGGGTTACATCTATACCATTGATAGGAGACATTATCTTGCAGCGAAGTATAATTGACTCCATTTTCTATTTTTAGGCTATTGTCTAACCCTATGCTGATATCTAGTTTTAGGATACTATCGCACTGATAAACTGTTTTATATTTGCGGATATAGCTGCCTGACTGGCTGTATATATTATCTTGCCACACATATGGTGTACAGGAAAACTGAGCTAGAGTAGTTATCGTAGATGGATAAATTTTAAGGTCTAGAGAATGAAAGCTATCGCAGCCATTGACCGATATATATGAAGAGGTGTATACTCCAGAATTTTTGTAAGAAGTGCCTCGATATGAAAAACTATCACAGGAGGTTTGTTCTAATGTGTCGTATATATTTGAGTTTATTTTTATATCTAACTGGGTTCTTTTGAGCAGGCATGGTTGATTAGTTTTGGATAGATACCAGTAGTTACCAGAGTTAGTCAGTATCTTAGAAGTATCTGACGAATTATCATGCCATAAGTAAATATCAGGAGATGATACTTTTAAGGGTTTATTTTCGCAAGTTGTATATTTAGTGGTATCATAGATATATCTATTGCTATCGACATATACCATTATGGAGGCTGTGTCATAAGGAGACATAACTTGAAATAAAGTAGTAGTATCAACCTTTATTTTTAGCTCTGATGTACTGGAAAGTATAATCGATGGAATAGATGCCCGCCTCCATTCGTAGGGCCCTGTACCCCTAAACACCTCTAATACTACAGTGTCTTCCTTACACAATAATAAATCAGGCGTTACTTTTAGGTGTTGTTTTCTTGGTAGCAATCGAACGTTATCAACAAAGTAAGGAAAATAATATGTCTTCTGAATTTCTGATAAATTTGCAATAGTAAAATTCGGATAATTTGCAAAATACTTTAGTTTGTTTTTTTCATTAATAAATTGACCGAATGCAATGTATTCAAAGTTTGAATCAGCGATAAATTCACGCTCTATTAATCGCCATTTATAACTTGTATCAAAAATAGTATCTTGAAATTCGGGTCTAATTATATCAGAGTATGTTTCTGGATAAACAACTGTTTGGCCTTTTCCTGAGATATTTTTTGTAGAAAATAATACTCCAAGTCCAGTCATAATATTACCATGTTTATTTATGTTTGTAAAAAAATCCCCATTAGCATTATAGTAAAATTTATTTTCATTATAAATTTCAGAACCATACTTTTGTCTATAAGATAACACATAGCTTGAATCAGTAGTTAAGCAATTTTTTAACTTTTGGGAAAATGCTGAATGTTCTCCATTATATCCATAAAATTTAAAATATTTTTTGTTGTTATAAAAATAGCTTCTAATTATTGGCTTGTTACCAATCGTATCATACTTGTTATTTATTGTATCAAAAATGACATAGCTATAACGAATCCAAGCAAAGGCTTTACCAAGAAATGGTAGCGGAAGTTTTTCTTCTACTACTCCATTAAATATGGTATCCTTTTCTATATGATGATATTTAGTGAATATTTTATCATGATAAAAATCTGTCCATTTATCTGTAAATGAATCTATTCTGTAATATGATCCAGATAAAGGATGATAGCCAACATAAGTAACATATTCTGAATTAGATTCTTCAAACCCGCCATTATTAACCAAATTTTGACCACTAACACAGAAGATGTTAATAGTTAAAAGTAAAACTATTAAAAATGATTTTAAATGTAAGATGACCACCCCAATATAATTTGAGGTGGTCATTTTTTTTATGGGGTATCGCATAAATTAAAACAATCAAAATCAGCGCCATTTAGACTACATCTAATGGCATAGCCAGGTTCATTATCATTTGTCACAATACCACCGCCACCTCGATTGAATAAACAACAACCAGGAGCACAATATGATAAATTTGCAGTACCTGGTCCCCCGCCAGAAACCTCCGACCCTCCTCCACCAGGCAACCATTTATAACAGCTCGCTGGAATTTGAATCATCATTAAGCTAGGATCAGTATCAAACATTGCTTGCATTAAATTTGCTAAATAAAGTGGTCCAGGTCCAAATCCAGGTCCTGTATATGTCGCTGATATTAATTCTGTAACGCCATTACAATCTCTTACGCTTATAGCAAAAGATCCTCCTGATACAGGGTCTACAATCATTTTAAATACAGGAGGTGTATTGCATGGTGGGCATGGATTTTGTGAATAAACTTTCGAAGAAAATGAAACGCCTATAAGAAATAATATAATAATTATCTTGTTGAGATAATTTAATTCAATAACTCGATTTCTAGTTTTATTATTTGTGTTATTCATTTTTTTATTTTTTTTTGGAGTGAACGATACATGAGATTTTGACCATTCATCTTTTCATCACCATCTCTAAGGTTCTGAAAGACATAGAATATTCTTTCCCTATTCTAAGCACCACTTTGTGAGGATAACTGAAATAATAAAGGGTGTGGAGCCTGTTACTTATTTACTAACGCCGTACTCGGTACTGGAAACCTACAAGGAAATTATTAAACAAGCAAAGGACACACCCAAAGGGTGTGGTTCCTGCCCGTCTCCTCTCTTCCTTGTTTAAAATTTCCAGTTTTAGTACGATGAGAAGAAATAGCGTGACCGCTTTATATTTTTACGTTTTTAGCTTATGCCGTCATATGTTTTTTATGTTTAAGTGTGAAAAAATAAATACATAATTTATACCTTTCGAGAACAAATATAAGTCAATCTGAGTTTAAAAAAGAAAATAAATCAACTTGTGGTTTCGATGGTTGATAATAATGACAAGTCGAGAGTTCTTTAGAGCACGATGGTTGGTAGTTATCGCATGATGAACGTTTATTAGAACAAGGTAAAGGAGGTTAAACTTCAGTAACTATCACCTAATTTTACACACTTTTACCTAAACTCACTGCTATTTTAAATCAATCCGACAATGGAAAAACCAACTCTCCAAATTCAGCCAAACAGTTTACTCGTAGCATTTCACCTTTAGATGTAGATGCACCACTTACTCGCACAGTGAACATACCTAGTCTGCATCCAAACTCGATATCAGAGTCTGAATCTCCAATCATGATGGATTTTGAAAAACTGATTTCAGGAAAATCCTGCTGAGCCTCCTCTGCCATACCTATATCTGGTTTGCGGCATTTAGGTTTTATAGCCGCTAAGTGTGGACAGTAATAAACTCTGTCTATGCGACCTCCTATGGCTTCGAGTTCGCTTTGCATTTTCCAATGTATCTTATCTAAATCATACTCTGTCATTATGCCCTTACCTATCCCTTGCTGATTGGTCACTACCAATACTCTTCCTACTATTTGAGATAAATCTCGAATAGCTTCTTTACTTCCAGCTATCCATTCGAATTCTGTTTCGTTCTTTACATAATCATCAGGTCTATGTGTATTAATAACACCATCTCTATCTAAAAATAATGTCCAGCTTGTATCTATTTTTGGCAGCAGCTGACCTGGAATCGTGGTCTGTGCTTTTTCATAATCATCGGGAATACCTATATCTATGAAATAACCGTGACTATAATATGGTTTGATGTGGAGGTTATCTTTATATGCTTCAAAAAAATCTTTCTCTAGGGAAAAGCTAAATGGTAAATCAAAATCATTAAAAACTCCAGCAGGTAGCATATAGATGCCTCCGTTGATATATCCTTGATCTATCCATGTTTTCTCTTTGAAATCTACGATTCTATCATCATTTATTTCCAAGACTCCGTATCGATCTGAATGCTCCACTGCGCGCACCGCTATAATAATTTCACTCTGCTCTGCTTTTGCTACTAGCGCCTGAATATCTACATCAAAATAGGTGTCACCATTGATGAGGAGAATAGGTTCTTGCCATTGTTTGGCTAACTCATAAATCAATCCTCCTGTTCCTCTAGGTTCGGCTTCTATCTCATAAGAAATAACAACCCCATGATAAGAAGATTGGAAATAATCTATTATTACTTCACGAAGATGACCTACTAGCAAAACGACTTCCTCTATGCCATTTTTTTTGAGTGTCAGAATCATGTAATGCAGAAATGGTAAGCCTGCTATTTCAGCCATTGGCTTAGGCTTATCATGCACGACAGAGGCTAGTCTAGTGCCTTTGCCGCCAGCTAGTATCACTGCTTTTCTGATCATAATGGATTTTCTACAAAATCTTTCTCTATGATTTCACATATTATATGCCCTATAAGCATTTGAGTCTCCTGAATACGAGGAGTATCAGTACTTGGCACTTTGAGAAGCACATCGCAACCGTCCATTAGGCAAGGTTTAGCACCTGTCCAACCTACAGATTTCACACCAAGTTCTTTGGCCACAGCAAAGGCTTCAACAATATTTTTAGAATTGCCGGATGTAGACATGCCGATGAGGATATCTCCTTTTTTCCCTTTAGCTTTTAATAAACGAGAAAAGATATATTCATAGCCATAATCATTGGCTACAGCAGTGATAAATGCATTATCAGCACTCATAGATTCTGCATTTAGTGGAGGTCTATCCACATAGTACCTGCCAGATAGCTCTGCGGCCAGGTGCATACTATCTACTGCGCTGCCACCATTTCCACAGAAAATTATTTTGCCACCATTTCGCAGGGATTGAATACAGAGATCAGCTATCTCCTCTACTTTGATCATCAGACTAGCATCCTCTAGTGTTTTTTGTTTAGTAGCTATACTTTCTTCGAATCTTGTTTTTATTAGTTCTTTGGACATATAAATTTAATCGTTTATTTTTTCTCTAATAGACTCACTTTTTTCTCGCTATCTCCTTTCCTCTTGAGGAGAAAAATAGTATCGGCAGTTTGGCGTGTGATAGTATAATAAACTTTTCCTAATACATATACCTGCCTGGAATTTCCACCTGCATTATCATCGAATTTTCCACCTCTATAATTGAGAATCAACTTTGAATTAGATAGATAATATCTCCCAGTTTTTACATATGTGATATCATTACCACATCTTGCTATTCGAGCGTCAGAAAAAGTAAAATTAGACTTAAATTCTATTCTAGTTGCATTAGTCTCATCAACTGTTTTTTGGCGAATAAGCATTGCTTCATTTTCCAGCATTTTGTAATGCCAAATATATTTTCCTTTTAAGGATTTACCCTTTTTACTACTGACGCTTATTCCTAACAAAGCAGCTAGTACAACTATAAATAAAGACCTTAACTTCATACCCAATTACTTAAATTTAAAATAATTTTCTATAATTTTATCGCAAGCCATATCCAACATTTTATAGACATTTTCAAAGCCATCTTTTCCACCATAGTAGGGGTCCGGCACACTCATATTCTTGCCAGGATATGTTTCATTTAAAATCATTTTCACCTTGACGTCTTCGCCATCCTTAGTCATTGTTTTTAGGTCCTGATAGTTATATGTATCCATAGCGAATATCAAATCAAAATCCGTAAAATCAACACTTCTTATCTTTCTTGCCCGTTGATCAGTAATATCTATATCATACTTTATAGCAATATCTATTGATCGCTGATCAGGCAGCGCATCAATATGATAGCCTCCGGTACCAGCGCTATCCACAAATGCTTTAATATTTTTAGCCTTCAATTTATGCTTTAGAATACCTTCTGCCAATGGAGATCGACAAATATTGCCTAGGCATACCATTAAAATTCTCATCTCTTAATAGGTCTTCTTGGTTTATAGTTGCGCTTATTTTCCTGAATAGATATATGCGGGGTTGTTTTACCTTTGTTTTGCAACATAGTTACTTCATAAGGCTTGAGCATCCGCCATTTTCCGCGTTCCAAATCCTTTTTAGTAAGCCCAGCATATACTATTCTATCTAGTTGTTTCACTTCATAATCCAGCTTTTCAAAAATTCTACGGACGATTCTATTTTTACCACTATGTATTTTTATTCCGATTTTAAACCTATTCAATGGATCAGGAAAAGCCAATTCATCTACTTTCATAAGTCCATCCTCCAATTCTATACCATTGATTATTTCTTCTTCATCTTTTGTGCTGAGTTTTCTATCTAGAGTAGCCACATATAATTTCTCTACATTATATTTTGGATGGGTGAGTTGCTGGGTCAGCTCGCCATCGTTTGTTAGGAGAAGAAGTCCCGAAGTATTTCTATCGAGGCGTCCTACAGGATATATCCGCAAATCTTTGTAAGCAGGATTTTTTAAGGCTGGCTTTACAAGGTCTAGCACCGTTTTGCGCTCCTTTTCATCGTCTGTAGTAGTGATAAAATCCTTTGGCTTATTCAGCAATATGTAGACCTTAGTTTCTGGTCGTATCATTTTACCATTCAATTTTACGCGGTCATCATGCTCTATAGGCGTAGCTATATTTTCTACTGGTTTGTCATTAACTGTAATTTGTCCGCTTTTTATAAGCTTATCTGCTTCGCGTCGGCTACAAATACCTGAATGTGCTATATATTGATTTAGTCGCATAATGCAAAGTTAATAAATTTCTGTCCTTTAGACCGTCTTTCCTATGCTTATAGGTTGTCAACGGATATAATCAGGAAATACAAACTAGCGGTAGTTGGGAATAGTCTAGTTGAAATCTGATATCGACCCCTACTAACGGATGGGATTAAGTCAATTTTGATTCCATCACTAATTTATATTCTTTTAGCTTTGCTTCTGTAAAAACACCTATAAATCATGTTCACTGGAATAATAAAAAACTTAGGGCATATAGATAGTATAGAGATATATGAGGGCAATATATCATTATGGATATTGACGGATATAATCGATGATATTCAAATAGATCAGAGTATAGCACATAATGGCATCTGTCTGACCGTCGATGCACTCAATAGAAAGCTTTATAGAGTGACCGCAATAGCAGAAACTATTCAAAAAACTTCCATTGCAGATTGGGAAATAGATCAATCAATCAATCTAGAACTATGCCTAAAGCTAGGAGACCGACTGGATGGACATATCGTTCAGGGCCATATAGATACCATCGGATACTGTGAGGAAATAATAGAAAAAAATGGTAGCTATAATGTTAGATTTTCTTATGCCCCAGAGTTTGCTGCTTTAATTATTGAAAAAGGATCTATAGCGATAGATGGCATTAGTTTGACATGTCATAGTCTATCTAATCACGATTTTACAGTTTCTATTATTCCATATACTTGGACTCACACCATTGCAGAGCATTGGGTGCAAGGAGCCAAGGTCAATCTAGAATTTGATCTATTAGGTAAATATCTGCAGCGTCAATGGGCGATATCTGCAAAGGGCGAATGATACGGTATTTGAATTTGTTTATTTATTGTATATAAATCCTGTAAGATAATCCCAATAGTTTCTGGTTTTTTTCCTACTTATTGTGCTACTAGTTATGGGATTTTCCATATAAGCCAGTAACTGCTGAAAGCGAAGAAGTCCAATAGACGAAGACGATGAAGTGTGTAAATCTGAACTCAGTAGTGAAGTTACCCAAATAATTTTTTCACGCGCACGAGACATCAATACGTTCAATCGATTCTCTCCTTTAAATTTCAATATGGGTCCAAAGAAATGATAGAGCTGACCATTTATATTTTTAGCATAACCTGTGCTGATTAGAATGATATCGCGTTCATCACCTTGCACCTGCTCTATACTTTTGACGAAAAATGGTTCATGACTAGCCTCCCATTTTTGAATCGCATCTTGCAGTTTTCTATTAGTTATCAATACCTCATCGAGCACGTTTAGAATCATATCCTTTTGCTGTAAAGAAAAACTAATTATTCCTACAGATTTAGTTGTTCCAAATTTTAGCAAAACATCTGTTAATGCTGCTACTATCTTTATTGCTTCCTCCTTATTTTTGCGTTGATGATAAATGCTATTACTAAGATAAATACGCTCAATGGCAAAATCAGAAGATGGAGACCGAACAGATAAATTGTTTTGGTAGAAATAGAAATTTGAAAAATGAATCAATTCTCTATATCTTGAACGGTAATGACCCCAAAGTATATTAGATTCCATCTTCTCTTCTGCGAGTTCCAAAAGGCTCTCATGTGGATCTTCTATACTATAGTTTTGGTATTTGAAAAATCTACTAGGTGTCAATTGCTGACTATCTCCCACGACTATGAGCTTTTTTGCACGTAGAAGAGCAGGAATGCTATCTCTCAATTCTACTTGACTTGCTTCATCAATAATGATAGTATCGTAAAGTTCTGATTCAAGCGGAAGATACTGTGAAAATTTATCCAAGGTAGCTATTGTTAGAGGTTTTAACCATAAAAGAAAATCGATATCCACTGTTTTCAACCATTGAAATAGACTAGGCTTATTGCGCTTTTTCGACCATTTTTTTTGAATAAATTGTATAGATTTTTTCCATTTATCCCTTCTTTCCTTAGGTTCTGTTTTGCGAGAATTTAAAATAGAACTAAACTCATTACGTTTTTCTGTCTCCCTTTTTTGCATTTCATGTTTTAAACTATATGAAACATATTCTGCGTAATGCTTTCGCACAAAATTGGACATAGTCACGATTTCTCGCGCTGAATAATTTTTTAAAACCCGATTAGTTATCGACTCGTTATATGATGCATTTTTATAGACCATCCATGCATGGTAATTCTCAAAGTCCATGCAGCAATACTTTTCCCAATCTATTTTTGGTAGTATTAAGTTTTCTGAAAAGTCTCTAGATATAATATCCTTAATAGGCGAATTAGCTAGTTCTGGATTGAAATTCAGAATCTCTTTCACATTTGAAATGAGTATTTTCCAATACATCAAGTCAAATGCAGCATTTAAAATAAAATGCTCCTGCACAAAAAGCCAGACAGGCAATCTAGATTTAATTTTATTCTGGATGTAAATCAAGCTTTCTGAAGCTACCTCGCCAAGATTTTCGTTACGAATCGTATTTTCCTCAATCTGAATTTTATCCATTTGTTTTCTCCATGCTAGGCTATCTAGTGCCTCTCTGACTAAAGCTATTCTATCCCATATTTTTTTTGCATTCCATTTTAAATATATTTTGGAAATATCCAATGCAATTTCCTTAGCCTTTGGATTATAAATTTTAGTCCAAAGGTTGGCACTCATCAAATAATCATGGTAGTAGATCAATCTTTCCTCCCCGACTATTTCTAACATTGACTCTTTTGGCTTAGTTAGAAGAGTAGATTTTTTTTTTAGCTCTAAGGCTTTCAATGCAGGATTTATCTTTTTCTTCTTTAGAAGTTTTCTTAATTCTACTAAGTTAATAGTAGATAATAGTCGCAGTGGTTGTTCGAGAGATTTTATAAATTCTAGGTTATATCCCGATAGTATTGGCTGATTATTCAATATTTGATGAAGTTCTCTCCACCTCATTAGAAGATCTGTTGGTTCTATTTTTAGAAGCTTGGCATGAGGATAGATAAAATCAAAAATTGGATGCTGAAAAGCACTTGATAGATCCGACTTCCGAGTGCTATTTTTCATGTGTGCCTTTTTATCTCTGGCTTCAAAATAATCTGCTATTGTTCGCACACAATGTTTGAAATAAGACAAGTTAAATGTCTCTATAGATTCCTTTGTCCTATCTGAAAGATAAAATTCAATAGACTCCTCAGTAGATGAAAACAAATTAACATTGGCTTGTTCATCTACTAAATTCAAATGTAAAGAGTCTAAACTTAGATGATGCAAACGCTGAAGTATAACATCCAATGCAGCTTTTTTCTGAGAAATTATAGCCACTTTTTTACCATCTAATACTTCCTGAATCGCTAGATTGATAATCGTCTGACTTTTACCTGTACCTGGAGGACCTACTATAACACAAGATCCTTCTCTTGCTTTTTGAATAGCCTTGGCTTGGCTATTATCCATAGCTAAACTGTGTGTCAGACTAAGAAAATCAGGAGTATTGTGATTATTTTGATTGTGGAAAATAGCATCATTCCATAGCGAATCTAGGGCCGAACTGGACCATTTTTCCCTCTTTATTGTCTGCAAATCTCTATGAATGTAGGCATTATGACTGAGATCAAAGTACAGCGCAAGAGTATCTTTGCTATAGCTAAGATGAGTCTGCTCTAGCCAAGTTTCTATTTCTGCTTTAGACAACTCCGCTTGTCCTTGATTCAACTCTGGATTTAATATAAATGTATCATTCAATCTGGACCAAGAAATACTTTTTTCTTTGGACTGGACGTCCAAATGAACTGGAAGTAGAAAAATTGGAATCTTTTCTCCCTGTGAATTAGTAAAATAATGACCCGTGGAAACAAAAACTAGGTGCCTTCCAGACTCTAAAAATACTTCCTTGGCATGTCGAAAAATCCTTCTTATAGCCCCGTAATGCTCAGTAGAATCTTGTGTTAATGAAAAATGACTCGATGAAACATCGAGCCATTTTTTAAAGTTAGGTTTAGTATGAAACTCGACTCTTTCTAGAAAATCATGAATTTTCACCAGAAGAGAATTGGCTACGAACTAGAAAGTAACTGCTGCTGGTGTGATATTAATAGGTATGATTTTCTTTGTGAAATCATAATTATCCAAAATATTCTTTACGGGTCTGAATTTCAACATAGCTTCTCTTGTTAATCCTTGCAATTTAGCATTTTTACACTTCAATTTAGCGTAGTTTGCACTTACGCCATAGACTACATCTGCTATTGATTTCTGGGTTGCTGGATTAGCATAGTGCTGGCTTCTTAGTTTCAAATCATTCTTATCATATTCTAATACACCGGTATTAGTATTCACTTTAGACGACACTTTAGGTACACTTTTCTCTAATTCTTTAAGCACAAATAAACTTTGTTGCATATCAGTTAATGCTTTGATATTTCTATCTATATCTTCTGCTATATCTTCATTTCCATTAGAATTGAAGATTTCTTTAGCTAGTATTACTTCTAAACCCATCATGTGATTATAGGCAGCATATTGTTTTTCCAACTTAGTATTGCCAAGTTTAGCATAGAGGCTAGAAGCTAAAGTATAATTATTATCGCGCTCTGCCTGAATTGCATATTCACTAATAGCATCCATATCATTGCGTTTTCTCAATGTATCTGTTATGATTTCTACCACCTGGATATATTCTTTCATCTTATCTGCCTTTTTGAGCTCTGTAGCAAATTTTTGATATCCCTCTATAACTCCACCTGTAGCGTAGTATTCCATTGCTTTGACCAAATCACCTCTATTGTAATATAAATCTCCTGCTTTTTTATAACCTTCTCTTTCTTTCAGCATTATATAGGTAGCAGCGCCTTGCTCTATATTTTCAGGCTTAGCAGCATAGAGATCACCGATGAGATAGATTCCTTCATTATAGCCTGCTTTTTCATAATAACTTAGTGCTTGCGGATAGTAATCCATTCCCATATCAAAGAATTCATTTCCTATCATTCTATTTGCCTCTGCAGGTGTATAAGCCTTAGAAAGTGCTTTAAATGCATTCTCAAAAGCTTTTTTCTGAAGCTTAGGGTCAGATTCTTTGAATGCGTCTTCAAGATAAGCTTTGCCTATCTTATCTTTCATTTCAGTTTTATTCTCCTTGCCTCCTTTGGCGTAAAACCTATCAGCTGTTTTAAAGTCACCTTTATTATAGAATGCGTCTCCAACCGCTATATTTCCCTCTTTGAACATTTTCATATCGCGATAAAGTTCTAAGGCATTGTTTATAAGTTCACCTTGCTTGCCTTTATCCTTTTCCTTCATAGCCTGAGCTATCATTGTATTGGCCTTGGCCAATTTTTTCTGGTCTAGCTTTGGTGCATTAGCAGGGTTCGATTTACCCTTTTGTGAATAAGAGGCAGATGTCAAGCCTAAAACTAATAGTAGACATAAAAGAATTCTTAACATATGGATATTTTAATTATTATAAATATGTACAAATATATGATTTTTACTAAGAAGTTTTTATTTAAAACTTAAATTTAGGACAAAAATTATATCTAATATGTTTAATTGCCTATTTTACAATTATTTATATTTTTTAATTAACCTCCTTCTTTCATTTAAAGAAACAATTGTACATTTGCTCAAAACAGAAAATTATGGGTTCTTTATGGAAGACATCACTCTCTTTATTTGCACTTTTTATCCTTGCATTCATTGTGGTGGGATTTCTGCTGCCTAGGGAGAATAATTTCCAAGTATCAAAGTCTGTCAAGTGCTCTCCAGATAGAGCATTTACTTTGATAAATGAATTGAAGAATTGGGAAACATGGAGCCCGTGGCAAGAATATGACCCTAATATGAAACTAAACTACAGTGAAATTAGCAGTGGTAAAGACGCTTGGTATACATGGGATGGAAATATGGACCCAGCTAAGGGTAAATTAACCATCCTTGACTGTAAGGCAAATGAGAAAATAAATATGGTATTGAATTTTGGAGACGAGAAACCTGCGAATTTTTGCTTTACGTTAAAGCCTGTAGCAGAGGGAACTAAAATTACATGGTCCATGGACATTCACGGAAGTGAGTCTGCTGTGTTATCAAAGTTTTTGAACGGTTACAAATATGTCATGATGAAACATTTTCTAGAAAAAGATTTTAATCGCGGATTAGATAATATTAATAAGAGCTGTCAGTAAGAAATCGGTATAAAACGTACATGAAAGACCTAAATTTTTTTGAGCACATTGAAGAATTACGTTGGCATATTCTCCGCTCTGTAGTCTTTCTGCTTATTGTTACTCTTTCACTTTTCTTTTTTAGTAAATTTATTTTTGAAGATGTTATCTTCGGTCCGCTCGATGTCAATTTCTGGTCATATAAAGTGCTATGTAAAATAGCACAAGATTTTTGTGTTAATGAGATTCCTGTCAAGCTCATCAATACGGAAATAGCAGGACAATTTTTTCTGCATATTAAGACTGCTTTTATGCTCGGTGTCATAGCTTCCATACCATATTTTTTATGGGAAATTTGGCGTTTTATTCTACCCGCACTTCACAAGGATGAGCGAAACTATGCGCAAGTTCTACTAGGTTTTGGCTTTTTACTCTTCCTCATCGGCTCCTCGTTTGGATATTTCATTATTTTCCCTATTACCTTATTATTCTTGACTGGCTATACGGTAAGTGATGACATTGTTAATATGCCCAATATTTCCAACTATTTTGAGAATCTTTCTGATACTGTGCTGTGGACGGGTATCATGTTCGAACTGCCTATCATAGCTTATTTCTTATCTAAGATAGGAATTTTGACAACAGACTTTATGCATACTTATCGAAAACACCTATACGTAGCTATTCTTATTATAGCAGCGGCTATAACACCTTCTCCAGACATATTTAGTCAAATTATGGTAGCCATTCCTTTATTTATTCTATTTGAGATAAGTGTCATAGTGGTGGCCCGTGTGCAGAGATTTAGAGGTGTAAATCAATCCTAATTTTAAAATTTAATATTAATTGAAATGAACTTTAGTCAATCAGAGAATCAAAATTTAGTAAGATCTACTATCGCGGAATTTGCTAAGAAAGAAATCCTTCCCAATGTAATGAAATGGGATGAATCCCAAGAGTTTCCTCGCCATATATTCAAGCAATTAGGTGAACTGGGGTTTATGGGCATGCTCATACCAGAGGAATATGGAGGTGCAGGAATGGGATACGAGGAATATATCGTAGCAATAGAAGAATTAGCCAAGGTTTGTGGTTCCGTAGGATTATCCTATGCCGCACACAATTCATTATGTTCTATGCATCTTTATAGCTTTGGAACAGAAGAGCAACGCAGAAAATATACCCCAAAATTAGCCAGTGGAGAATTCATTGGCGCATGGGGACTCACAGAACCCAATACAGGTTCGGATGCCATGAGAATGCTCTGCACAGCCAAGCAGGATGGTGATAACTGGGTTATCAATGGCACCAAAATATTTATCACCCATGGTCTCACAGGGGATGTCATGGTAGTGATCGCTAGAACAGGAGATTTATTAGACAGTCATGGTATGACAGCCTTTATTGTAGAGCGCGGAAATCCTGGCCTCAAATGCGGTAAAAAGGAAGATAAGCTCGGTATGCGAGCCTCTGAGACTGGTGAAGTTATATTTGATAACTGTGTGGTATCTAAAGATGCGATATTAGGCAAAGTAGGTGAAGGTTTTATTCAATCTATGAAAATTTTAGATGGTGGTAGAATATCTATAGCCGCTCTAGCCTTAGGCATAGCCAAAGGAGCTTTTGAAGCTTCTATCAAATATAGTAAAGAAAGACAGCAATTCGGCAAGCCAATATGCGAAAATCAAGCTATTGCATTCAAACTAGCCGATATGGCGACTCAGATAGAAGCTGCAGAGCTGCTTATTTACCAATGTTCTGATATGAAGGCCCGAGGTCTCAAAATAACCAAAGAATCCGCTATAGCTAAATTATATGCCAGCGAAATAGGCTGTAAAGTAGCCAATGAAGCTGTACAAATCTTTGGTGGCTATGGTTATATCAAAGAGTTCCCTGTAGAGAAGTTTTATCGTGATATCAAACTATGTACTATCGGTGAAGGCACTTCTGAAATACAGAAATTAGTGATCGCCAGAGAGTTGTTAAAATAATGCAATTATTAGTCAATTGAAAATTCGATAATTGACTTTTATCAAGTTATGAAGTTATTTTTTTTGAAGAATCTGTCCTCGAGAGACAGTTCAGTTAAAAACTTTAAACTAATAACTAAAAACTACCTATATTTGTAGGCTCATAAAAAAAGGAGGTATTTTAATATGTTAATCATAGATTCAAGAGAAGCAGATTCAATAGACAAATTGCTTAAAAAATATAAGAAAAAATTTGATCAGACAGGGACTGTAAAACAATTACGAGCGAGACAGCATTTTACAAAGAAGTCTGTTTCTAGCAGAAACCAAAGATTAAAAGCTGCTTACACTCAATCCTATTTAAAGAGCTTAGAAGGATAATACTAAGTATTTTTTATATAAGTTAAAATCCCTTCACAATCGTGAGGGGATTTTTTTTTAAGTTCATTTATACCACATATTAAATAAGTTTGTACCATGCTGCTTTGCTGCCATACCTATTTTAGTCTGCGATATGGGACATTGTCTCCTAGTCAGCTATTGGAGGCCGCTGCACAGAATGGGTACAAAGCGCTAGCTCTCACCGATATCAATAATACTTCAGCTACCATAGATTCCCTCCGATTAGCGGAGGAAATTGGGATTAAACTCAGCATAGGTATTGATTTTAGGAATGGTATAGATCAGTGTTATGTGGGCATTGCTAAAAACAATGAGGGCTATCGCGAACTCAATCAACACCTCTCAGAATACACGCATAAAGGTCAACCTTTCCCCCAATCAGCGCCCAATTTTGAGCACGTAAATATAATTTATCCTTTAAGTAAGTATAAGAAGTGTAAGCTCAAAAACTATGAATTTATTGGCATTTCAGCAAAAGAAGTATCAATACTACCTTTTTTATATAAAGATTTAGATTTAAGTAAGTGTATCATCTTTCAACCCCTTAGTTTTATACAAAAACGAGACTTTAATGCTCACCGTTTATTAAGAGCCATAGACAAAAATATCCTGTTAAGTCGTTTAGAACAGTATGAGCAAGCTAGCTTAGAAGAAATGACTTTGCCGAAATCAAAACTGGAAGAAATTTTTCATGACTACCCTATTATTGTAGAAAATACTAAGAATCTCCTAGCCCAGTCTAAATTCAAAATTGAGATGGGGAAAATGAGTTTTAAAAACAAACAATTCTACACGACTAGCTTTGATGAAGATAATCAAATGCTACGACGTCTCTGTATGGAAGGTCTTCCCTATCGCTATTCAGAGGTCAATGATGAAATTATACAAAGAGTAAAAAAGGAATTGTCAGTCATACAATCGATGAAATTTGCCTCCTATTTTCTCATCAACTGGGATATCGTCAACTATGCCCGTTCTAAAGATTATTTCTATGTGGGTAGAGGAAGTGGGGCGAATAGTATAGTGGCTTATCTTCTGCGCATCACGGATGTAGACCCTATCGAATTAGATTTATACTTTGAGCGCTTTATTAATCCATTTCGAAATAATCCTCCGGATTTTGACATTGATTTTTCGTGGACCGATCGAGATGATATCACACGCTATATTTTCGAACGATTTGGCTACGAGCATACCGCTCTGCTCGGCAGCTACAATACCTTTCAAAAAGATGCTGTCATTCGAGAATTGGGCAAAGTATTTGGATTACCTGCTCATGAAATAGACAAACTTCAGCGGGAAAAAGATTTAGAGAATTTAGATTCTACGAATAAATTAGTCATTCAATACAGTCAATTAATCGCGGGCTTCCCTAGTCATCTCAGCATTCATGCAAGTGGCATTATCATCTCCGAAGAGCCCATTTACGCTTATACCGCCACATTCATGCCTCCCAAAGGTTATCCTACAACTCATTTCAGTATGATAGAAGCTGAAGATATAGGTTTGGCTAAATTTGACATTCTCAGTCAACGAGGACTAGCTAAGATAAAAGACACGGTCGATATAGTAGCTATGAATCACGACTTGGATATCGATATTCATGACATCAAAAGATTTAAAGAAGATTCCAAGGTTCGAGAGTTACTGCGACAGGGAAAATGCATCGGTTGCTTTTACATCGAATCTCCTGCTATGCGCATGTTATTGACTAAACTACAAGCGGATGATTACCTGCGCTTAGTCGCAGCTAGTTCTATCATACGACCTGGGGTAAGTAAAAGTGGCATGATGAGTGAATATATTCAGCGCTATCGCAAACCTGAAAAAAGAGAAAAAGCCAAGAAAGATCTACCACATTTATACAAAATACTCGAAGAGACCTATGGCGTAATGGTCTATCAAGAAGATGTGATCAAAGTCGCGCATTACTTTGCAGGACTGAGTTTAGCCGATGCTGATTATCTGCGTCGTGGTATGAGTTGGAAATTCAAACAGCGAAACGAATTTCACAAAGTCAAGGAAAATTTCTTTCAAAACTGCCTACAAAAAGACTATTCGCAAAAAACCATTCAAGATATCTGGTATCAGATAGAGAGTTTTGCCAACTACGCTTTTTCCAAAGCACACTCTGCCAGCTATGCTGTGGAGAGCTTTCAAGCACTCTATCTCAAAGCCTATTATCCTCTGGAATATATGGTAGCCACACTCAATAATGGTGGAGGTTATTATCGAACGGAAATCTATGTGCACGAAGCGCGCATGCACGGAGGAATTATCAAAGCTCCTTGTATCAATCGAAGTCATGTCATGACCACCATTGATGGAAACGATATTTATTTAGGTTTTCAGATGATACAAAATATAGAAGCGAATACGGTGCGGGCTATTCTGCATGAGCGCAGCAAAGGAGAATTTGAAAATCTAACTGACTTTATAGCACGAGTTAAGATTTCACTCGAACAAATTATTCTACTGATACGCATCGGAGCTTTTGGTTTCTCTGGTGTCAATAAGAAAGAATTGCTCTGGCAGGCACATTTAGAAATTCATCCTAAGCAGGAAATTCATCATCAAGAATTGTTTAAAAAAGAAGTGGTTGAATATAAATTCCCAAAACTAGAACACTGCTGGCTCGATGATGCCTTAGACGAAATAGAACTCTTAGGATTCCCGCTTTGCTCCCCATTTAAACTTTTAAAAAATCTACCTAGTGAAACATTTGTCTCAAAAGACTTAAAAACCTATCTAAATAAAGAGATAGTCATCATAGGCTATCTAGCTGCAGTAAAGGGTAGCAGAACATCGCAAGGGCATAAAATGTACTTTGGCACTTTTTTAGATCAGCAAGGGGACTGGATAGATACCGTTCATTTTCCTCCTTCAGCGGCAGCGCATCCCTTCCGAGGCAATGGATGCTATAGTCTGCGCGGCAAGGTCGTTTTAGAATTCGACTTTATCTATATCGAAGTAAAAGAAATGAAACGATTGGAGACGATTAATCAAGAGAATTTATAATTCTGTCGTGACCAATTTCTCCTCAAAACTCAATTTATCCAGTTTTCCTTCCAGCCATTCTCTTTCATTTTCTTTGGTCAAGATTAGTGGCATTCTCTTCTTAGTATTGTGTATGATGGCCATCTGCTCATTGGCTTCGGTGGTGAGTATGGTAAATGTCGGCACGAATTCACCAGTCACTCTATCTGTCCAGACACTAAATAAACCACCTAAGGCAAAAGGTTCCCCATCGGGCATAGTCATGAGAAATGGTTTTTTGACCTTCCCTTTGGGGTCTTGCCATTGGTACTCGTAGAAACCGTCTATTAAAACTAAACAGCGATTCTTTACATAAGATCGAAAACTCGGTTTTTCTTCAATAGTTTCTATTCGAGCATTGAGGGTATTTTTTCGTAACTCCTTATCCTTCGCCCAGTGAGGAATCAAGCCCCAATGATATAGATGAATACTATCCATTTCTTTATTCGTCACCACGGGCACCAAGGGAAAAGCAAAGCCAGAAGATTTTTCTATCTGCTCCAGCTGCTGCGGATACTTAACCCGTGCTCTAAATCTCCCTTCTAGAAGACGTTCATTGGCAGTTTGTTTTATGGTGTAGCACATGAGCGCATAGATTCTTGAATAGTTTTTAATTCTTAATTCTCCTACCCCTTAAACGGATTTAAAAACTCTCGTTTTTTCATTCCTACTATCGAAGCGCGCTGGATGATATTTTCACCGAAGCGGTCGCGGAGTTTGTCCATAGCGCTGTAGAGCATGACTTTTTCTGTCATATCATCGAAGAGGTCGAACTGATATGAGCCCTGCACCAAGTGACTAAATCGAATACCAATCAATCGTATCAAGAGTCGCTTCTGAAATAATTTATGAAACAAGGTCTTTACCTTGTCTATGAGCACATGATCCATAGCCGTGTAGGGAATCTTGCACTGCATGGTATAAGTATTGAAGTCCGAATAGCGAATTTTTATAGCTACACAGGCCGTTAGTTTTTTCTTGGTTCGCAGTTGATAAGCGAGATTCTCCGTCATATTGGTGAGCACCTGCTGTAAATAGTGCACATCGATGGTATCTTTATCGAAAGTCGTCTCGGTAGAGATTGATTTATTTTCAGTATAAGGTATGAGTGGCGAATGGTCTATGCCTTGTGCTTTTCGCCAGATAGCCGCGCCATTTTCCCCCAATACTCGCTGCATCATTTCCAGCGGCATTTCCTGTATGGTCTTGATTTTTTCTATGCCCATATTGCGTAGCAGACTATAGGTCTTCTCCCCTACCATCGGTATTTTTCGGATAGACAAGGGGGCTAGAAATTCCTTTTCATTACCTATTGCTATCTCTAGCTGACCATTGGGCTTGGCCTGTCCCGTGCCTATCTTAGCTACCGTCTTATTACAAGACATCGCCAGCGATATGGGCAAAGCTGTCTCTTTCATAATCACACTGCGCAGTTCGGTTGCGTATTTGAAGCAACCAAAAAATTTATCCATACCCGTCAGGTCGATATAAAACTCATCTATCGATGTCTTCTCATATAGCGGCACCCGCTCGCGGATGATATCGGTGATGATATGCGAATAATAACTATACTGCTCATGATCTCCCCGCACCACCACAGCCTCAGGACATAGCTGCCTAGCCAGCTTCATAGACATACCCGAGTGCACACCATAACTACGCGCTTCGTAACTACAGGATGCCACAACCCCTCGATCACTCGTGCCACCTACCAGCACAGGCTTCCCTATCAGCTGCGGCTGATTATTCCGCTCTACAGATACGAAAAACGTATCTAAATCCATATGGACAATCGTGCGCTGCATAGTCTTATTTCACAATAAATCGGAGTGTGAAAAATATAATACTAAAGTAGTTCATTATTTTGACTTGGGACAAATATAAAAATCCATATTGCCAAAAAATGACGTTTATTTGATTGAAAAATAAGGGAATAAAACTTATCCACAATCTTAATAATTGCTCCAAGGACTTGAACCCATCTAGCTATCTTTGTCCCACAAAAAAATTAATAACCCATTTTATATGAACGAAGTATATGTAGTAGCCTATGGTCGCACGCCGATAGGTGCTTTTAGTGGTTCCTTAGCTGCTAAGACAGGTGTAGAATTAGGAGTAGATGTGATCAAAGGTGTATTGGAAAAGTCTGGTATCAAAGCAGAAGAAATCCAAGAAGCCATATTAGGCAATGTACTTCAGGCAAATAATGGTCAGGCACCTGCACGTCAGGCTGCTTTAGGAGCAGGATTGACCTATCAGACAGCTTGTACTACGATCAATAAAGTATGTGCTTCGGGTTTGAAGTCTATTGCATTAGGCGCGCAATCTATTCAACTAGGAAATCACGAGGTAGTGCTTGTAGGCGGCTTTGAGTCGATGACCAATGCTCCTTATTACATACCCAATGGTAGAGCTGGCTACAGATATGGCAATGGGGAACTGGTCGATGCTATCGTAAGAGACGGACTACAAGATCCATTTAAAAAAGGAATGATGGGTAACATAGCAGAGCTATGTGCCGCTAAATATGAAATTACAAGAGAACAGCAAGACGCCTATGCTACCGAGTCTTACAAACGTGCTCAGGCAGCCTATGCAGAAAATGCCTTTGCAGATGAGTTGATACCAGTAGCTATTCCACAGAGAGGTGGTGAACCTAAACTAGTCATCGAAGATGATGAATATAAAAATGTAAAATGGGATAAAGTAGCGACTGTCAAACCAGCTTTTGATAAAAATGGAACGGTCACTGCAGTCAACGCTTCTAAAATCAATGATGGTGCTGCAGTCATGATACTTATGAGTAAAAGTAAAATGGAAAGTCTAGGCCTCAAACCTATAGCGAAAGTAGTAGGATATGCAGATAGTGAACAAGATCCTGATTGGTTTACCACAGCGCCTTCTGTAGCTATACCTGCAGCGGTCAAAAGAGCTGGATTGACTATGGATCAAATTGATTTTTATGAAATCAATGAAGCTTTCTCTGTGGTAGCCCTCGCTAATCTTCAAGAGTTGAAACTGGATGCGAGCAAAGTGAATATCTATGGCGGTGCCGTAGCGTTAGGACATCCAATAGGGGGTTCTGGAGCGAGAATTGCCTGTACGTTACTTTCGGTTTTGAAAAATAAAAATGGAAAATATGGAGTAGCGGGTATCTGCAATGGCGGTGGTGGAGCTACGGCAGTGGTATTTGAGAAGATGTAATTAATGTGATAATTTGACGATATGATAATTGGATGATGGGCGAATTAAACTGTATTAACTAAACAAACTAATTAAATTGAGTAAGGGAATTTTAGTTTTAGAAAACGGCGATGTATTTGAAGGAGTATCTGTAGGCGCCAATACGACTCGTGTAGGCGAACTCTGCTTCAATACAGGGATGACAGGCTATCAGGAGCTTTTTACAGATCCTAGTTATTACGGACAAATGCTCGTAATGACCTCGAATCATATCGGAAATTATGGAACTGTAGAAGCGGATGAAGAAAATAAAAAGACATCCATCTTTGGTATGATATGCCGTGAGTTTGCAGATAAGCCTTCACGCTTTAAGTCCACTATGTCACTGCACGACTATTTCAAAGTCCACAATGTGCCTGCTATAAAAAATGTAGATACACGTAAACTGGTTCAGATTATACGAAAGCAGGGCGCTATGAATGCTATTATCTCATCTGAAACGGAAGATATAGATGAACTCAAAAAACAACTAGCAGCTGCACCTAAAATGAAAGGACAAGAGCTATCAAGCAAAGTTTGTACCTCGGAAACTTATGAACTTGGCAACCAAAAAGGAAAATATAGAATAGCCGTTTATGATTATGGGATTAAGACCAATATCCTAAATAATTTCATTCAGCGCGATTGTTTCCTTAGAGTCTTCCCTGCCAAGACACCTCTCAGTGAAGTATTAGCATGGAATCCGCAAGGAATATTTCTATCCAATGGTCCAGGGGATCCTGCATCTATGGACTATGCCGTGGCTACGACTAAAGAGATTCTCGAAAAAAATATACCCGTATTCGGCATTTGTCTAGGCCAGCAAATATTGGCGCTCGCAGCGGGTGCGAAAACATATAAACTCCACTATGGACATAGGGGATTGAATCATCCAGTGAAAAACATAATCAATAATACGAGCGAAATTACCTCCCAAAACCACGGGTTCGGTGTGGATGGAGATTCTTTAAAATCGCTATCCAATGTGGAAGTGACGCATATCAATCTCAATGATGAAACCATAGAAGGCATTCGAATTAAAGGAAAAAAAGCCTTCTCAGTGCAGTATCACCCAGAGAGTTCACCAGGTCCGCACGACAGTGCCTATCTGTTCGATGAATTTTTGGCCATACTTTGATGATTAAATCAGAACTATGGAATTGAAAAAATACATACTTATTGTTCGCGAGGATATTCGTACTTCTCGACCAGACAATGAACTCCAAAAAATCATCAAGCTGCATATCCAATGGGCTAAAGACCTCGCTGCAAAAGAAATATTTATCAATGGTTATGGACTTAATGGCCAAGGCTGTCTGCTAGAGCTAGTCAACGGAGAGATTGTCACTAAAGATATTCCTTATCCTGAAATCGCATTTGGAGGGCTATACGTCATCCAGGCAGAGAGCATGGAGGCTGCTGTAGAAATAGGCAAACAATGCCCTACCTTCTCTATAGGTGATAAAATCGAGGTAAGGGAATTAATTTAAAAAAAAGAGAATCCAATTAAAAAAACTCTTTATATTTGCACTCACTTTTGAAAAAGGCAGTACGCCTTTGTTTGCAAAAACGAACGAATTCAAAGGGTGCTTAGCTTAAAGGCTGGTTGCCGACGATAAATGTCGGCATGCTGATAAGCAAAGCTTCATCAGCATCAGAGCAACTCGTTTACACGAAGAACTTTGATGCGCAAACAAAAGGGTGCTTAGCTCAGCTGGTTCAGAGCATCTCGTTTACACCGAGGGGGTCGGGGGTTCGAATCCCTCAGCGCCCACCCAGAATGCCGACTTTTTAAGGTCGGCATTTTTGTTATTATGTATTTCGTTTATATCCTTTTTTCAGAAAAGCACGACAAATATTATATTGGTCAAACCAATGATATCAATTCAAGACTTGAAAGGCACAATAATGGCTTAGAAAACTATACATCCAAATATATTCCTTGGATTCTTGTCGGATTTATAACTAAAACGACTAGAGCAGAAGCAGTTGTTTTAGAGAAAAAATTGAAAAATTTATCAAGAGAACGACTCCTTATTTTTATAGCGAAATATTGCCATCAGTCTTGAGTTCGAATGCTGACGTCCCGATATTTATCGGGAGTACAGCATGCTGACAAGCAAAGCTTCGTCAGCATCCCTCAGCGCCAACATAAAAAAACTTTATTTACATTTACACTATGAATGAATTTCAAGATTTTGTAACTGTAAAAACCTTTTGGTCTAGTTATCAAGCTAATATTGTAAAATCTTTTTTAGAAAATGAAGGAATCACTTGTTTTCTAAAAGATGAATTTACTGTCAATGCTGACCCTTTAATCACAAATGCTATAGGAGGCGTAAAACTCCAAGTACCAAGTTCTGAATATGAACTAGCTTATACAAAATTAGATCAAAATGGCTATATAAATCCTAAAGATAAAATAGACGATACACTTCAATCAAAATTAGAAAGTTTTTTAAGAAGAGTATTTAACCTCTAATTTCTGATTTCAACTTAATGATAATCTCCTCCAATCCATTCAGTTTGATTTGATAGATAAGGGTCATCATATCGCCGAGTTTTCCTATGGGGAAGCCATCTTTTCGTATGAACCATTCGAGATAGAAAATAGGTAAATCGCAAATAGGTATACTTTTATACTTACCAAAAGGCATAGGATAAGTTAGGGATTCTAAAAGTAATTCTTTATTTAGAGTCAAATTAAGTTTTAATCTATCACTAATTCCTCTAATACATGCAGTGAAGCAAACTGCTGTGCCATATCAGAAGCTTTTTTCAATAGAACTTCTTGTTTTGGAAATGTCTTAGCTAGCATCGTATAGGTCTTTTCAGAGGCCGCTTCCTTAGATAATCCCTCTAATTTCATCAAAACAAAGGTTAGAATTTCAATATGTTGGCCTTTATCCTTCAGTTCACCTAATTCCGCTATCAGCCAGCTAAGAGCAAAGAATTGCGGTTTGCCTAACTTTAGATGCGCTGCTAGTTTTTTAGAAGGATGAAACTGATTGTAAGGAGAAGTCAAAATAGCTTCCGTATGATATTGTACGAGTGCATTTTTATCCTTGGATTTGTGGATCAACTTAACTACACCTTGCAATGCCTGTGGATAGATACTAAGCCAACGAAGTTTCCTTCGCAGCTCATGTACATCGTGCTCCATATCGGCAAAATGAAATTCGTGATCTCTCAAAAACTGAAGTATCTCATTCGCTTCAGAGCGATAGATTCCAGAGAATAATTCTACTTCGACTGCCTCCTCTTTCCAATCTGCGTACTTCAACTGCTTTCGTATTTTTTTAATTCGATCGCCATTCAACCATTCTTCTTTTTTTAAGAGTTTAAGACAGGTTTCTTGACTTTGTTCTAATTTCTTTGTAAAGTATGCTTTGACTTCAGCCGAAAGTTTTCTATTCTTGGAGAATACTTGATAGTAATGATAGTAAAAATCTAACCAACCCAGTGCGTCTTCTAACTCTTTCGCTTTATCTTTTATTTTAGTAAATAATTTTTTGTTGTGCGCTTGAGCATATAAACGAGCTAAACCTTCGAGCATGAAAAATGAAGATCTTAAATTATTCTCGTAGAGCCAAAAAACCCTATTTTCTTGGAACTTGGACTCCTTAATCAGAGTCTCTATAGCCACTAATTGTGCTTCAAAACGCAAACGACCGAAAGACATAATTTTATATGATTTAAAGTGACACTTTGGTATTTTTATAGCAATAGTATATCAAAATAAATAATTTCAATGTTAAGTATTTCTTAGACAAAGTAAATAGAGTTAGTTCAACTTAAATTGGCTACGCCTTTTTGAGAAATTCAGTTAAGATGACAATAGTATCACTATTTATTTTACCTTCAACTTGCTCTGCATTATCAGCTACCAATCGAATTTTCTTGACCTGCGTACCTTTTGGTGCGATATAATTGGTTCCTTTCACATTGAGATTTTCAATTAAGACCACATTGTCTCCAGAGAGTAAGACATTGCCATAAGCATCTTTATGTATCACTTTATTTTCAGAAGCGTGCACCTCCGCCAAGGCCCATGATATGGTAGATTTATCTAGAAAAACACCATCTAAGGTCTCTGCAGCCCAGTCCTGAGATTTCAATTGGTCTAAAATTCGATAAGATAAAGCCTGTACAGATGTCGTTTCTGACCATATACTACCTGTCAATGCTCTCCAGTGATTCGAATTTGAAAAATCATTGGATTCGATACCTTCTTGACATACACTACATAGGGCCACTTGATGGTCTATGCTATCATCACCTTTTGGAGATACCGTAAAAGCATATAATTCGCCTTTGACTACACACAATTCACAACTATGATTCGCTCGTAAATTTAACTTTTCAATGTTATAGTTCATAGTGCAAAGCTAGCCTATTCTACTCAATCCTTAATAAAATAGCACTTTTCCACAATATCTCTTTGCTGTTAAAAACAAAGATAAACTTCTCGTAGAAATCTAACTAATTTCGCTAATTAAGACAGAATTTAATAACGTTTGAGCCAGGAAACTCCCTTAATGAAACAATTCAATCAAATCAAGGCGAAATATCCTGATGCGATTTTACTATTTCGGGTTGGTGACTTTTATGAAACTTTTGGAGAGGATGCTGTCAAAGCTTCTTCTTGCTTAGGAATAACGCTTACTAAGAGAGGTAATGGTGCCGCTGGTGAAATACCTCTGGCTGGTATTCCCTACCATGCGCTTGATAATTATCTTCCTAAGCTAGTCAAAGCGGGCTACAGAGTGGCTATTTGTGAACAATTGGAAGATCCAAAAATGACGAAAACCATCGTCAAAAGAGGAGTCACTGAGATTATAACTCCAGGGATAGCTAGTCAGGATAATATTTTAGATTCTAAAAAAAATAACTACCTCGCATCTATTTATATCGGAGCTAAGAAAAATGGTATAGCGCTCATGGACATTAGTACTGGAGAATTCTATATCAGTGCGGGCGATGAGTCCTATATAGACAAGCTTTTACATTCCTATAGACCTTCAGAGATACTCATTCCAAAGCAAAATAAATCTATCTATCTAAAACGCATCAGTCAGCAGTTTTATACCTATGGCATGGAGGACTGGATTTATGGCGAAGACTATTCTAAAGAAACCTTACTTAAAAAATTTCAAACGAATTCACTCAAAGGTTTCGGAATAGAAACCTATGATGAAGCCACGATTGCAGCCTCTAGTATTCTGCACTATCTGCACAGCAATGAGCAGCACAAACTAGAGCATATTCAAAAAATAATCATACTGAAACCCAAAGAAGTCGTTTGGCTTGATAATTTTTCCATAAGAAATCTAGAACTCGTCCAGGGTCAGCATGCACAGGCGGTCTCACTTTTTGATATACTCAACCAAACACAGAGCAGCATGGGTTCACGTATGCTCCAGCGTTGGATTTTACACCCATTAGTATCCATAGAAAAAATAGAGCGACGATTTTCCCTTGTCCAATATTTAACCGATAAAATTGATTTTAGAGACGATCTAAAAAATATAATCTATCAGATAGGCGATCTAGAGCGGCTGATATCAAAAGTCTCTATGCTCAAAGCGCAGCCAAGAGACCTGGTGCAGATCAAGCGCTCCCTGCTCAAAATACAAGACTTAATAGCCCTAATACTAAAATCAGACTCTGCAGACTATAAAAAATTCAATGACTTTTTGCAGCCATGCCATAGCCTGATAGAAACCATAGAGCGCAAACTATTAGATGAACCACCTGCCTTATTAACCAAAGGTATTGCGTTTAAGAAAGGATTTCATTCTGAATTTGATGAATATTTATCCCTAGTCACGGATGGTAAACAATATTTGCTCGATATTCAATTTAGAGAGCAGCAAGCCACTCAAATATCCAGTTTGAAAATAGGATTTAATAATGTATTCGGCTACTACCTTGAAGTGACCAATACTCATAAAGATAAAGTACCCGAAAACTGGATACGGAAGCAGACTTTGAGTAATGCCGAGCGATACATTACACCAGAACTCAAAGAATATGAATCGAAGATACTAGGTGCGGAAGAAAAACTCAATCAAATTCAAGAGGTCTTATGGCAAGAATTGATGCAAGAAGCCCTAGAGTATATAGAACCTATTCAGCTCAATGCGCAAACTATAGCAGAAATCGATTGCCTCCTCTCCTTTGCACTTGTAGCGCTGCAGAATGATTATAAGCGACCGACGGTCAATGATTCGCTCATTATAGAAATCAAAGAAGGACGTCATCCTGTGATAGAAAAGCAGCTAGCTGTAGGTGAATCTTATGTGCCCAATGATATTTATCTAAATAATTCTGAACAACAACTCATTATGCTTACGGGGCCTAATATGAGCGGTAAGTCTGCCCTGCTCCGTCAGACAGCACTCATCGTGCTCATGGCACAGATGGGATCTTTCGTGCCAGCGCGCTCAGCTAATATTGGCTATATCGATAAGTTATTTACCCGTGTAGGAGCCAACGATAACCTCAGTATGGGGGAATCTACTTTCATGGTAGAAATGAATGAGACTGCCAGTATCGTCAATAATTTCTCAGAACGCAGTTTGATATTATTGGATGAAATAGGCCGCGGCACTAGCACATATGATGGTATTTCCATCGCGTGGAGCTTGGCAGAATTTTTATATTTCTCCAAAGAAAAACCAAAAACTCTTTTCGCTACGCACTATCATGAGCTGAACGAACTAGCGCTAAAACATGAGCGCATAAAAAACTTTCATATCAAGACCAAAGAAGTAGATGGACATATCATATTTCTTAGAAAATTGGTAGAAGGCGGAAGCGAGCATAGTTTCGGTATCCATGTAGCCAAGCTAGCTGGAATGCCGCACGATATAGTCAAGCGCGCAGAAGATATTATGCACGAGCTAGAACAGAAATCTCTTGCAGAAGAATCTATCAAGAAAAAAATGAAACAAATAGCGGAAAAATCTACTTATCAATTGAGTATATTTGATCAGACGGATCCTAGGCTCATAGTCCTGCGAGACGAACTAGAAAAAATAGATGTCAATGCATTGACTCCGATGGAGGCTTTGATGAAATTGAATGAATGGAAGAGTAGAATTTAGTTTTAGTTGGAAAGTCTAGGATTAGTGAAGGTTCATTTACCTATATATCTCTAAAATTTAACACTCCCCACTCTTGCTAATGTCAGAAAATGAAACTACATTTGCATTAACAAATAATAATAATAAATGAAAAATTCTATTTTTATTGCGGTCTTATTAAGTTTCTTTGCGCTCAATCTATCCGCTACCGATATTAGCGGCGAATGGAATGGTACGCGATATCAATTCAATGAAACTAAAACGGAATACATAGCCGAATTTAGCTATAAATATAATCTAAAACAAGAAGGTACCCAAGTGACTGGGACCGCATTTATTCAGTCTAAAAGTGGTAAATTTGGTGAATTTGCTTTGAGAGGCTTTGTAGAAGGGAATCAATTTTATTTCGAAGAGTATGAAGTATTAAACGCTGTGAGAGAGGAGAACTTTGTATGGTGCCTTAAAAAAGGAGTACTCACCATTGAGGAACAAGGTGGCAAAATAGAAATCAAAGGAGCTACACCTTCGTTTATGGAAATTTATGGTTTCGAGTGCACTGGCGGTGTGACTAGTCTTTCTAAAGATAATCCTAACCTCACAGAAAGAGAAGTTAAGGAAATAGCAGACAAGGATAATGCCAATCCTATCAATATTTTCCCTAACCC
>Ga0208082_1000047_pt1 | contig 31844 bp, 55 predicted proteins | sample LakMenE09Jun09ns_FD_150683 | JGI IMG/M metagenome (GOLD analysis project Ga0208082, IMG submission 150683) | Freshwater microbial communities from Lake Mendota, WI - 09JUN2009 deep hole epilimnion ns (SPAdes) | ecosystem: Environmental > Aquatic > Freshwater > Lake > Epilimnion/Euphotic zone ... | reverse complement strand
ATAAGTCAGTTGTAAGATTAGTAACTTGAGACTGAGCAATTGTAATTGCATCTGTTCCACCAAATTCATGTGAGGTTTTGTGGGCAGTTGGTGCAAAGGTAGCTGGAACATTTGTTAAGTCTAGATAAGATACACCTATAGCTGCAAGAGCTGCCCAGCTTGTAGCTGTTCCATTAGTAGTTAAATACTTTCCAGTATTTCCTGTTTGACTGGGTAATGGGTCATAAGTAACATTAAAATTTAATTTTCCAGTTGAGTCATTGTAGGTTACTGCAATACCAGTTTCAGTATTGCTAGTCACCATGGCGCCAACAACATCTTGAACTATTTCACTAAGTGAACTATCTATTGATTCAGCCAATGCCTGAATATCGCCAGTAACGTCAACTACATCAGCTGGTTCTGGGAACGGGAAAGAGTGGTTTGTAGTGATATCTGCCATAGTGATTTAATTATATCATAATAAGTAGGTTGGGTGTTAATTTACTATGTCTACCCAGGCTGTTCCATTGTATCTTTTAAAAGTGCTAATATTTACCCACTGAGTTCCACTATATCTTTTTCCAATAACCAGATCAGTTGCCATGTTTGTACCATTGGACCTATTCCCTGGTGGATTAACAGTTAAGGTTATTTCTGAGCTGAGGGTCGTTCCTCCACCGCCAGTTGCACTCACTTTAAAAGTATAAACACCAACTGCTTCTGGCACTCCGCTTAGCTGACCAGAACTATTTATTGTTAGCCAGGCGGTTGGGCTTAAACCAGTTCCAGAAGCTACGATAGAATAGCCGCTTGCGTTAGAGGCAGCAACCGTTCTGTCTGTAGCAGTGCTAAAATTTATTGTTTTTATCCAAGTTGTTGTAATGGCTTGATCTAAAAACGATGGAGCTGGCGTTGCTGCTGGCGCTGATGTAGTAAAGCTAAATGAAACAGTTGCGCTTCCAACGTTTCCAGTGGTCGAAAAAGTCGCATTTATGTTATAAGTGCTTCCAGCCGCAAGTCCACCTGTTGTATTTGAAAATGTTACACCAGATTTTGGAAAAAATGCGTTAGAAACAATAGTATTGCTACCAGTGGTTCCACCAAAGTCATAAGACTTGTTACTGTGGTCACTTAGTTGACTTACACCATTAACGTTTACTGTTAATGTGGCACCAGAAAAACCATAACCACCATAGCTTGAATTACCGTCAGTAACGGTTGCTGACCAAGTGACACTACTGGTTGATACGCTATTAACGTTTAGTATTAATTTAGCTCGGTTTCTAACATCATTGGTTAGTGCTTCTGGCATTAGTTAGTCACCACAGTTCTATTTTTAAACAATTTGGATAACTTAAAAAGTTCATAAGTCATCACCAAAACCAAAGATCGCCTGTGGCTGCTCCATCAATGTTAGCACCAGCAGATCCTACAATTGCTGGGTCAGCAACGTAAATTTTGCCTGAGTATGGTGTTCTGTCGTCTCCACCAGTTGCAGCAGTTTGAGAATTAAAGATTTGAAGAGTAGTTCTTGCAGTAGAGGCTGTCTCAGTCGTAGAAGACAGCTGAGCAACGTCTATACTTTTATTTGTGAGTGTTTGTGTGGTATTAGTTCCAACAAGCTCTGTATTGGCGTCTGGAAGCGTTATAGACCTATCTGCTGTTGGAGTGTTGGGGGCTAAGTTAATTGTAAAAGCATTTCCAGGAGGAGCAGCAAATTTAATACCAGCATTTGAAATAAGGGCATTTGTTAATGTTTTATTTGATAAAGCTACTGAGTTAATAAGTGTTACCTCTGGAGTCTGCCAACCCATACCAGTTCCACCACCTCCAGAAAGTGCTGTTAAAACCTGTCCAGAAGTTCCTAAAGAAATTGTTGATAATGTTTCTGCTGCTGTAGAAGAAACCAAAGCACCTCTTGCTGCCCATAGCGCCAAAGGAACTGGACTTGCAATATTAGTAATTTGATTTTGTAAATTTGTTAAATGATTAACTATTGATTTTGTTGAATCAATTCCATCACCATAATGATAAAGTCTAAGGGCTGTTTGAATATTTGCTGTATCAGTTATAGCTGGTATCTTCGTGTTATATGAGGTGTTAGCACCTGAAACTATATCTTCTGGCATTATGACTCTTCTTCTTGTAGGGTACTCTCATATGATATAAAAGTATGAATATTGTGAGGGCCACTCAGGTTAGTCCAGTTAGTGCCGTCCCACTCAGCAGCCTTAATAATAATTTGAATATATTTTACAGAAGAAACTGTTGCAATGCTGTATGTAAAAGAAGAGGCAATTGGATAATCATTTTCAATATTATACCTAATAATAAATTGACCAGCAGTTAGCGTTGTGTCAGTAGTTATTTCTGAAGTTGGAATGCTTAAAGTTGTCTGACCAGTAGTAAAAGTTTTACTAGTAATTCTTGAGTCTTGCTGTTGATTAAGTCTTAAAACTTGAGCCCATGCTGGTCCACCAATTTCTGGTATATATTGATATAGCCAACCATCTGAAGATCCTGAGTCAATATAAAGATCATAAAGGTTAACATCTTGAGAAGCTAGAGCTACTGATGCATCACCATTTCCTACCCAAGTTCTGGTGCCTCTTTCTCCAGTCCTGCCAAAATCTAAAGATACGTCAAGGCTTGTTGGACCACCAAAAATATCTAAATCTTCATTTTGAAATAGGTAGTCTGGCATTATGACCCTGCTATGTCAGAAGTCTGAGTAACATCATTTTCTACAGTAATTGTTCCAGTTAGAAAAGTATAAACTGTAAAGGCGTCTCTAACTTCAATATCATAATACCATGTTACACCTGGGGTAAGATCTTCACCAACTGTTGGTGTAATCGTACAAGTGATAATGTCATTTGCTGTATCAACTACTGCCAAGCCTGCATAACGTAGTCCACCTGCCCCACGCTGATTGGCTATTGTAAAGGTTGCGCTATCAAGATAGGTGTCTAATGGAAAAGCGTTTCCACTACCATCTTTTGGGCGGATGATAAACTCAAAGGTATCACCCTTGTAATATCTAAAATTATATGTTCCTGGAAATGCCATAGCTATATTTTACCATACTTTCATAAATTGTGGTTAAAAGTCTTATTTATACCCTGGCCATTATAGCATCTTTGATACTTTTTTAAGATCTCTTAAAAAGCTTTCTTTGCTTCTGTCCACGTTTGGAATAGCTATATATGTATGGTTTTTTAGTACTGAGAAGGTTTTGTAAAAGTTGTGAATCTCCCACTCGTCTCCGCCATCATTTCCACATACTCCAAATTTTATTGGACAAACTATTTCTATCAAAGTTTGACCTGGTTTCATAAACATTGAGCTTGTTAGACCTGATCCAGCATACCCAGCAAAAACACTGACTTGGTCAAAAAACTCTATTTGTTTCTTAAGGCTGCCAAAAGACTCGCCATTGACCACTTCAAATCCTATAGACTCAAAAAACTTTTCTGCATCCTCTTCATAAGTGTGCCTAGTGTCTGTGCTATCTTTGTGAACATCCTTTTTTCTAGATAAGAAAACTTTTTTGTTTGGAACAGAGTCTTCTGACAAGCCAGCAAAACCTTTTGCACTTTCGTATATAAAATCTAGAGAAATTCCAATATCATGTTGATCAATTACCGTTGAGTTGTTAACTCTAATATAAGTTTCAAATAAATTATTTGCTTTGTTAGCTTGATTTATAGTCACATAAGAGATTTCTATTTTATCTCTAAAGGTGTCTAAGCAGTAATTTAAAAATGACTCAAACTCTTTAACGGTTGGCTGCTTTTCTTCAAGCTCTAATAAAACAAGCTCTACTTTTTTAATATTGCTTTTTATACAGTTTTCTAAAAAAACAAAAATGTTTCCAATAAAATCTGGAAAATAATGAAAATAACTATTTGGGATTTGAATTAACCCCTTAAAGTTATCGTTTATTACTTCTACAACAGCTTTTTCGTCTACAATGTCTGGGACCTTGGTGTCAAAATAGGAATTCATAAGTGTGACTTCTTTATTGAAACAATCTTCCGAAAACAATACTTTTTCATTTATGTGAACGGCGAAACTTGTTTTGTCATGAATGTGAAAAAAGTCATATTTGTTATTTGTAGTCATTTTATTCTAAACAGCTTTTGCCTGTTATGAAAAGCTTGCTCCTTTATGTTCTGGGCCAAATTTTATTTGACAAACGTTACAGGTTTTAGACTTAAACCTTGTTACTGGGCATTGAGCTACAGTAAGCTCGTGTCCTTTTAGTTGGCATATTAAGGATTTTACTATTTTAATAATTCTCATAATTATATTATACCTCAAAAAAATCCAGGTGTCTATAAGTTAATCTTGTATAGTTTTTACGTAGTCACTGCATATGCCAAAAGCAACGCAGGGAGATGGTACCGCTTCTTGATCCTTGAGAACAAGAATAGACTTATCAGTAATTGGCTTTCCTGGATAGGTCCAGATTAAACCATTGCTTGTTAGGGTGTAGCTATCTTCTTCATGCCAGAAGTATTTGTAGTTTTCTTTGAGATTGACGAAGTATTCCAGTGCCGCTAGATTTTTGCAATGAATCCAAAGACTGTCTTTATATCTATCAAGAAAGGTTTTAGATGTGAAATATTGAGGCTCATCATGTCCTAGCCAAAGTTGATTATCTATTAAACGAATATCAACCTCTACGTCAAAGCCTGCATAGATTGCTTCTTCAATATAGAGTGGGTGGTTTTCTCTTGGCGATGGGCCTTTAAGGTTTCCTCTGTGAGCTATCTTTAACATATTTTAATTATAGCATTAACAATTTTATTTTAACTAAAGCTCTATATTATCAAGCTTGGCTTTAACCAGTTCTGCTTGTTTTTCTGAGTTTAAGACAACAAGATATGTGTGATTTTTTAAAAGTGCCATTTCCCTATAGTGATCGTGAATGCCATAAATAATATTTTTGGTTTCATGATCAGACATAGTAAAGCCAACCATTACCTCTGTCAATATTTCAACGACTTTTTGATTTTCTTGCAAAAAAATCAAACTTGTTAGCCCAGAACCACTTAGCGCTGCCAAAGTTGAGCAAGAATTAAAAAGCTCAAACTGTTCTTTAAATGTAGGTATATCTTCTGGATAGACTATTTGAAATCCTTTTTCTATAAAATAATTTTCTAAGATTTCTTCATTGTCAACTCTTATATCGTGACTTGAATAATTCTTCCTACTAATATATATTTTTTTATTTGGTGTTTCTGTAACCATATTATACTTATTTAAAAGATAATTATATAAAAGTGGAACACCAGTATTAAGGTCTGCACCATTTATTGGAATAAAGTTTTTTGCATTTAGGTATGTAAATTCAGAGTTGTTTAGTTGCGTATAGCTAATACCACGTTCTTCTAAAAGTTCTATCAGCAAGTTGTCAAAATTTTCTTCTCCAGATCTCAAGTTAAGATTGCATAAAACAAAATGAAGTCCTTCGTGGCTTACTTCTTCTAGCACCATAAGGGCTGGCATCATAAGGTTTATAAGAAAATGATGATAGTTTGACTTAGAGTCCATTATTACATATGTTTTATTGTCTTCTAAAAAGTTTATAGAGCTAGGGCCTTCTGGGGAATAACCTGGTTCAAAATCACAAAACGATCCCAGGGTGTGCAGGTTTATGTTGTGAATCTCATTTACTTTTTCTAGTCTATCGCAAACCATGATGTTTTCGCTAGCCTACCTTCCTATAAAACTAAAGGGCCGTTGTGCCATCTTTAGTTTAATTATACCAGCATGTTTGTTATTTTTTACAAGACATCGTTAGATGGCTGTGTCAAAAATTTTTCTAAATCTTCTGGGGTTCCTAGACCATACATAGCATCTACAAATATGGGCAAGATTCTTTTATTATCTTGAATTGCTTCGTTGTACACTGGACAGATATAGAATTCATTGTTTACCCTGATATTTTTATTAATCATCTGTTCTGCATACTTTACGTAGTCAGAGCCTTTTGTCCATCCGTAGATCCCCGTGCTGGCATTATTGCTTATAACTACTTTTTCTGCTACCTCTACAATCCTATTATTTTTAATTTTTGCATAAGACCACTTTTCTTCATTAGCTAGAAATAGAGCCATATTTCCATCAGACCCCATCTCAAGTAATTGAGACATAAACTCTGAACTATCCCAATCTAAAAGCTGATCAGAGTTTGCAATTATTAGTGGTCTCTGGTTGTCTATATACTGTTTTGACAGCAAGGCTGTTCTAGCTGCCCCGTCAGTTACTCCGTCTACCTGTATGATTTTACATCCTGGAACAAGTCTTGTAAGAACAACTTCAAGGTTGTATCTTTTATAATGCTCAGCCTGAACAATAAAAATATAGTTTCCAGGGATCTCAATGTTTTCAACCACCCTTTGAATCATTGGCTTTCCATCAACATCAATTAATGGTTTTGGGTCTTTATATCCAGCATTAAAAAATCTAGAGCCGTTTCCTGCCATTGGTATTAATATATTTGGAAAACTGTTAGGTGTCAAAAACTCTATAGCTTTGGATATATAGGATAGCGAAATGTCTTTTCTTTCTGTTACTGGAAACAGCTTTGCCAAAGATGCTTTTGCTGCTGCCTGGCCGATTTCGCTGTCTTCAAAGATTATAGTTGTTTCTGCAGAAGATCCTAGCAAAGACATCATTGTTTTATAAATTTCTGGATTTGGTTTTGGATTAGAAACATCTTCGTTGCTGAGGGCATAGTCTACAAATTCATAGACCCCTAAACTTTTTAAAGATCCAACAACTGTCTCTCTTATGGCATTACTTGCAACACCAATCTTTATGCTAAATGACTTTATAAGTTTAAATAAATTTATTAGCCCTTGATCTTTATCAAATACCTGAAACATTCTTGATGAATAGATTTGTTTCTTTTCCCATATAACATTATGAAATTCTTTTGGCAAACCCTTAGAGTATGAAAGAATGTCTAGCTTTGCCTTTGTGCTAAGCCCCTCATAGGTCAAAGCCTGCTCTTTTTTAGATATTGCATAAGAGCTATCTATTTCAGATAGGGCAAGATTCAGGGCATCAAAGTGAATCTCTTTACTGTCTATCAGAACACCGTCTAGGTCAAAGATAAAAGCATTATTCATCTGACCTATCCAAAAATGTTTTAATTCTGTGATCTTTTTCAATTTTGTCGTTCAAAACCTCAAAACTTCTTTCATTATTATGAATTCCAAAATAAGTGTGATCTTTGTAAAATGCTAAATTTTTGTAAAAATTATGAAGCTCTTGTGTGTAATAGGGATCTGTTATATCTTTTGGACGTCCAGGAACTCCAACTGGAACTACGAGTGGCGTAATAATTTCAATAAGTGTCTGTCCTGGTTGCATAAAAGCTGCATTAGCTAAACCTGATCCAGTTATTGACGCCAAAACTTTTGTTTCATAAAAAAGATCTAGCTGTTCTTGAAAAGATTCAAGCTCTTCTGTTTTAACAATTTCGTAACCCATGGACGCAAACAGATTGTCTAGTTTTTCGTGATCATCCATTCTATCGTCGTTAGAATAAGATAATGTTGGTGCGTCATAGTCTCTTCCAGTTGTTAAAGATCTACTAATAAAAACTTTTCTGGTAGGCTTAGCTTTTGGGTTAGAAAGTCTAATTTTAAAGAAGTCATAAACTAGGCTTGCTTTTCTAATTGACTCAAGATCGTATTTTACTACCCTAAAATTATTCATATAAATAATGTCATGTTTTTTTAAACTAACAATTCTATATTTTATTTTTTTTATCTTTAAGGTTTCTAAAAAATATAGAAATACGTTATGATACATAAAGCCTTGGGCGGGGTCTTGTTTAAGTGATTCATTCGTTTCGCTAACGTCAATAATTAGTTCATGTTTTGGATATGACTCTATTGCATAGATTACTTCTGATATATTGTCTAACAATGAATGATAAAAACTATTTACCATAGATATAACTAGCTTGTTTTTATTGCTTAAGATATTTAAAGTTTTTTTGGAGCTTGAGTCTATATACCCAGAAATCATGTTTATATCTGGCATAAAATAAAAAAGGTCATCACTTGTTTCAGCAACAACGTTTCTTATTGTATAAACTCCCTCAAAATAGTCTAGCCTGTCGTACTGTTCCATATCGGACATTTCTATGGTTTTAACAATATTGCTTCTTTTTCTTAAGAAAAAACTTAGAGGGTGTTTCATTTTAATTGGTCTTTTCTTGACGGGACTTTAGTAGAGCTTCTATAAACTCTGTACTTCCTAGGCAAAATGGAATGTTTTTTGTTTTCCAGTAAACATTAAATTTGTTTCCTACGCAAAAAGATAAAAACCAAGATAGAAATTCTGAGTCAAATAAAGTATCATCCATTTCGTTTGCTTGTAAATATCCAAAACCATCTACGTCTTCTAGAGAAATAAAAGCTTTAATAAGCGACGGCTTAAAGTGTTCTGGAACAGCCTGATCTATTTGCCAAAAACAAAAGGTCTTTGGCCCTAGCTTGCATTCTGGACATTCTCCACAAATTCTTTTTTTATTTTTTGCCATTAGGAATATTTCTTTCTTGTCCAAAAATGTTTCTTGTAATAGCCAAAAGGAGGATTGTGCATCGTATGCGTAAAAGCTGGAAGTTGATAGCTTAAAGAATCTTCTACACTTGAAGACCAGCTTTCTCTTTTAACTGGTATGGCTTGAGCAATTGGTGTTCCTGCTGGAATAATACCAACAAAATCTTTCTTAATTAGAAATGGAAAGTTTACTTCCACTGGAAATTTGTCTGTATCTACAAGTCCAGAAAAACTGTAAAATGGCAAATCAATTCTGTTTATTGGGTGAACAAATAGTGTGCTGTATCCCTTTGGTGTTTTTAGTATAAAAGAATTTATCCATTTATAAACAGTATTGAAATACTCTGGGGTAATTTTTAAATTGCCAATTTGAGCATCTGCGTGAGATTCAATAACGTGACTTACAGATATGTCTTGTACAACACCCCTATTAAAAAATACATCTGCGGCAAGAGTAAGCGTGTATCCTGCGGTCATAGAGTCAAGAAGTGGAACACATTTTTTTAAAGTTTCAATTCCCTCTACAAATGGCTTAGATGTTCTGTACCACTCTGGAATAGCCTTATAAGCTGGTACTGGATGTGGAATGTCTAAGTCTGGATGAACTGATCTAAAACTAATCTTCTTTTTCATTTTGCACCTTTGGATAAAATTTTCTTTTATTGTACCACATACCCTTTTTTACAAGCTGGGTTTGTGGGTTATAAGGAACTAGTTTTATATTTTTGCTTAAAATTTGATCTGCAGTTTCTTTATTGATCCTAATTAGCTCAAGGACAATGCCTTCTTTATTAATCAGGGCTATATACTGCAATGGTAAATCTCTTAGTCTGTCCTCTTCTAAGGTCCAAGTTGCTCCTTCTGGAATAACTGGCTGCTTACCTTTTTGTAAGTTAAATAGCTTTACTCTTAAAATTTCTAGCAAAAAACTTTTTATGGTTGGTCTATGCTCGTTTAAAAGATTTTCATAAATTTGTTTTTTAGTTCTTTGTCTCATCTTAATTATAGTCTTTTCTAATCCAAAATAATTTTTTGTAGCTTTTTCCTGGAGTTCTTACAGTGGCCCCTTGTAAAGTGTCTAGATAAGCAATGCCTTGGTCATTCTGAATAGATTTCCAAGATTTTCTTTTGATTGGTAAAAGTTGTGCAAAAGGTGTTCCTGCTGGGACCATACCCTCAAAATCTTCTCTAACAAAAAATGGAACGTTTCCGCTAGTTGAATACGTATCTGTATCCATTATACCAGAGGTAATAGTCCACGGCAAGTCAAATCTGTTTAGTGGCTGAACCACTAGCATACTCCATCCTCTAGGAGTTTTCATTCCCCAGAATCCTCTAAATGCTAAATGATTTGGATAGTGACCAGCTGGCCTAGGAATTTTTTCCCCTAGATCTTTTCCTCTTTCGGCTATAAAATCTTCCAAGTCTTGTACAGAATTCCACCTAATGTTTAGGGAACCATCTTCGTTTTTTGAAATAAAAATGTCTACTGGTGTTACTAACATGTAGCCACTAATCATTGAATCTAAAAACGGAATGCATCTTTTAAGTCCAGAGTGTTCTTCTCCATTTTCGTCTATGGTTACTGTCTCTGAATCTTTATACCATTTTGGCAAAAACTTTTTTGCTGGTTGAGGCTGACCCAGCCCCATATATTTTTTATTTGAAAAAAATCTTATAATTTTCAATCTACCCTCTTTCTATCTTTACAGAGCTTCCAATCTCGCTATTTGTATACTCTGCTTTTGATATTGATATCCCGTATCTTGTATTTATTATAACACCTGTAGCGTTGTAAATCAAGTCAGCTCCAATTTGGGTAATAGGGGTTATGTCTGAAAAGGCTTTGGCTGTAATTTGATTTCCAGAGGTTTGAACAATAATAGATTTAATTGTTTGTGCAGTAGAGACTATTGCGGAAGAGATTTCTGACACAGTGTCGCTTACTGACTGAGATATTCTCAATATGGCCGCATAAGCAAAACTTTCTGGTACAAGGTTAGAAGTGTAAGAGCTAGCTGACGAATAGCTAGTTCCAGCAGTGTAGGATATTGCAGTAGAAAAAACAAGATCTGCAAAATAATTTGTAGCAGAAGAAAAAGTTGAAGCACTTGAATATGGAGTGGCAGAACTAAATGGAGTTGTAGACGTAAACGCAGTTGCTGAGGAAAAAGTTCCTCCTGGTGCAAGAGTATAAAACGTGTCAGATGTGTAGTTGTCTAGTCCAGCAGTATAAGTTGGTGTTGCTGAAGTATAGGTTGTTATTCCTTCGGAATAAGTTGGTGCTGATGAAGTCCATGATTGGGATGCTGTAACACCGTTAACAACTGATGTCCAGGTTTGAGCTAAGTTCCAAAAATCTTGTCTAGACCAGGTATTTCCTAGTGAGGAAAAATATGCAGAAAAATAGCTTGCCGCCGAAGTCCAAGTACTTCCAGTATATGCTATAGGAGCAGTATTTTTTCTTGTATATCTTCTTGTAAAGTTTGCATTTCTAGAAAAGTTTTGAGTATAGCTAGTGGCTGATCTTGTATAGGGAGACCACCTGTTATATGAATTTGCTAAAGTAAAATTAGCAAATGAAGTGTAAGCATTATTTTGACTAAAATAAGCTTGTGCACTTGAAAATGGGGCAACAGAACTAAATGGCTGCAAGCTAGTAAATGGAGTGCTTGATGAAAATGTTGGGGTAGAAGAATAAGTATCTACAGATGAGGTATAGGTATCTAAACCAGCAGTATAACTTGCTATTCCAGAAGAATATTCTGCTGGTAAAACAGAGTATGTAGCAACTCCCGCAGAATATGCATCAACAGCAGTAAAACCTGCCTCTGAAGAGGTATAGGTAGTGTCCATTGTGTAAGATGCCATGCCACTAAATGTTGCTGGTGCAGAAGTATAGTTAGTGGCTGCTGGAATGGTATTATAAGACGAATCAACAGATACCATCCACCAGTCAGCACTTGTTTGTACCCATAAAGCTACACCAGAACCAATATCAGTATCTTCTAGAGTAATGATGTTATTTTGTGTTGGCATGTTGATTACTGCGATTGGATATTCGCTACCAGCGTCTGCTGGCTGGGGTACGTAATTAGCTACAGCTTTACCACTCAGAACCGTAATTATTTTTGAAATAGCTTGCCACTGACTACCATCACTAGCAGTACCTAAAGATCCAATAGTATTAGCTCTAGCTGAAAATATATCTATAAAGGTTTTTCTTACAGATGCTGCTATACCTAAAAATACTTTTCTCATAGTACAAGGTCTCCTGCTAGCACCCAAACATTTTCAGCTCTTTTAATCAGGGTAGCAGAAGACCATTGTGCTCTTAGTTTAAGTCCTGGTGTTGCATTTATGGTAACGCTGCCGCTTACTGGAGCTATTGTTGTTTGCCCAGTTCCAGTCTGCAAAATGTTTATTTGGCTTCCTATTGGAAATGCCTCTGAAGAATTAAGAGGAACCGTTAAAGTGTTTGCACTTGAAGAATTCATTTCAACAAGTTTATCTTTGTCTGACAAAACCAGGGTATGAGAAGCAGTTTTTTCAACTATTAAAAGTGTTGACCCAAAACCAGAAAACTCCCAAAAGACACCAGTCCATTTCCAAGTCCTACCGCCAACAACAAATTCGTCATTTACGGTGGGGGAATCTGGAAAATTAATAGCAGCCATATTAGCAATTATACCATAATTAGCTATTTATGTTATAGCGGCTTAGGGTATTTCGTTTTTACTGCTAGACCACTAATACTGCCAACAGTTAATTCACTCATACAATACTCCAGGAAGATCCATTCCAAACTTTGGTTGTTGAAGAAACAAAAGCAGTTCCGTTCCAAACTCTTGTAGTGCCTGAAAGAAAAGCGGTTCCGTTCCAAACTTTTCCGCCACCCAGTACCGTAATTGTTTGTGTATCCGTATCTATAGTTCCCTCAAAAGAACCAGTAGCTCTAAGAACAAAATTAAAAACCCCTGGTTCTGTTGGAGTTCCAGTAACAGCACCCGTAGATGTATTTAAAGTAAGTCCACCTGGTAAAGCACCACTAAACACGCTATAGCTGGCAGCGTTTGTTGCGTTAACTCCATCTGAGTAAGCAGTCCCTACGCTAGCTGAGCTAGATACAGTCTGGTCACTCCAAGTTGGAAACCTATTATAGTCTGTAAGAGCAAGAGTACCTGAAACGTTAAAGGTTTGAATAAAGCTGTTAAATGGGGCAACTTCTGCAAAACCAGTGATGGTTTTAGTTCCATCAGCTGAGTGGGTAACCCAATGATAGCTATCATAAAAGTTATAAACAGCCCCAGAATTGCCAGTAAGGTTATAAGAAAAAGAACTAAAACCTTGTTCTACACCATTAAGCTGTACAACCCAGCTAGCAGTTCCAGTACCACCATAAGATGCATTGTTATCTCCAAACCTAGCTCTAAGCCTAATGTAACTTTGATTATTTGCTGGGTCATCTGTTATTTTATCTAACTCTACCTGTAAAAAAGCACGAGCGATGCTGTCAGCAGAACCAACCGATGTAGCGGTATAAGCGACCATTACTTACGCCCCCTAGAAAGAAATCCACACATCGCCAGCAACTAAGCTAGTACCATCTGGTCTTGTTGTTGGAGCTGTTGAGCCAGAGGCGGTAGCAGTCATGACAACTCTGCTTGTTTGAGCAAAAGCACCAGAAGCACTGTTATAGCCAGAAGCAATTAAAGCATTTTTTTGCTGAGCATTTGTAATTCCATTAGACGTTGTAACGACTCCCGTAAAAGTTGCTCCTGCTAGTTTTGCAAAACCAGTTTCATCAAAACCAATATTAGCAGAAGTGGATGATCCTGAATTAGTTATAGGACCAGTTACAGATATAACTCCAGATGGCCCAGCAATTCCTGAAACATTTTCTACCCAATAAGAATCATAGTAAACAAAAGTTTGACCAGTTTCTGAATTATACCAAAGGTCTCCTGATGCTGGATAGCTTGGTGGGGTAGCAGAAACCTGTGCAGAACCACCATTAGAAATAGATCCATCTGCTTTTAAGAATTGATTAGCAGCTCCACCATCTTTTACAAATGAGGTAGCCGTGGCAGCACCACCTACGTCAAGACCATTCTTGACTTTAAAATTTTTGTTTGAAGTTGCCAAATATATTCACCTCGCTTAATTATACCAGATAATAAAATTTATTAGGCTAATAGCATATAGAGATGATTTTTAGTGGGGAATTTTGAAAGGATCCCCCAAACCTTTAATATACTTAGGCCAGTAGTGTTCCAACTACTGTAACTGTTGAGTCATCGTTAACTGGTGTTACCAATAACTGAACATTTGAACCGCTAATACCAGCTGAAATACCAGAGTAAGATGCATTTGTAGATACCACGGCAAATTCAGTAATTGCAATGTTATCAGATGAATCTAGGGTAAGCAATATCTCAGAAATTTCAGTGTGAGTGCTATATGCTACTTTTACCAAAAATTTAGCTGAGCGATAGGTTGCTTTTGCAAATGCATAGGCTACAACTGGAGAAGCTGCTGTAGGAGCAGAAACTGTAGCTGCAACTTGTTTTGCAATATTGTTAACTTCAATTGCAGTAAAGTCTGGGACAACTGCCTGAAGTGCATCTACTGCTCTTTGGTTTGTGAAGTACAGGTTTGTACCTTCAGCCAAGTTTGTAGTAGTTGAGTCAGCAACACCGTTTTCAGCTGTAATTGTTAGACCTGCACCGTTACCTGTAATGGTAATGTTGCTAAGAGTTGCACCTGTTAGAAGCGCTGCTGCATCTGTCTTAGCACGAGTATCTGTGTAGTATAGATTGGTTCCTTCTGGAAGAGTTGTTGTGCTTACCTCAGAAAGATCAAGAACGAACTCTGTACCGTTTAGGTCTAGACCAGTTCCAGCAGTAAACGTTCCAGCTCCAGAGAACTGAGTAAACTGAAGTGGGTCTGTACCAATTGTCGCTGGCTTAAGAGTTTGAACCCAACCAGTGCCTGCATAGGTTCCAGCACTTACGTAAACAAAGTCTCCGCTATCAATTTCTGTTGCAGTGTCAAAGTCTGTTGCACGAAGTGCCTGACCTGAAACCTGAACAACATAAATACCATTTTCAGCAGTGTTTGTCTGATCTTTAAGAAGAACACGGTCTCCTGTAGCAAGTGTTACTCCTCCAGCACTGTCTCCATTTTCAAGTGCGGTAGCAATTGCAATGTTTCCATTTACTGCTACCCTAGCTGCCTCGTGAACGTGCAGTCCTTCAACAGCAGCATCCACATATGCCTTAGTAGCAGCATCTGCAGCATCTGTAGGAGCTCCAAGACCTGTAATCTTGCTAGTACCCATTGCAATGTTGCCAGTCATGGTACCGCCAGATTCGTCTAGCTTTCCGTCAAGCTGTGTCTGAATTGCTGATGTAACACCATCAACGTAGTTGAGCTCGGTAACGGTTAGGGTTGCACCATCTAGAATATTTAACTCTGCAGCAGTTGAGGTTACGCCATCTAGGATGTTTAGCTCTGCGGTAGAAGACGTAATTCCATCAAGAACATTCAGCTCTGTAGCTGTAGCTGTAACAGCAACATCTTCGTTAATCTTTGGTGAGGTGAGTGTCTTGTTGGTCAGTGTCTGAGTGTTAGTTGTTCCAACTACTGCGCCAGTTGCACCGTGTGCCTCTGTTGCGCTTGTGTGAGTTGTGAGGTTTCCTGCAACTGTTGATGCTGAACCATATGCATCATATGTGTTTGCAGTTACAGAAATTGCACCTGTTCCATCTGTATATGTAAGACCAGTTCCAACAGCATTTCCTACTGCGTCTTGTGCTCTTTCATCTGTAAAGTAAAGGTTTGTCCCCTCTTCAATAACACTTGTTGTAATTGCATCTACTGCTGTAGTAATGTCTGAAGTAAGTGCCACTGTTCCAGTTGCGTTTGGAAGTGTAATGGTGCGATCTGCAGTTGGGTCTGTTACTGCAAGAGTTGTTTCGTAATCATTTGCTGTAGCACCTTCGAAAACAATGCTTTCTGTGAATACGCCAACTGCTGCTGGGTCTGACCACTGAACTCCGTATGTTGCACTTGAAGCTGCTGTAAGAACTTGACCGTTTGTGCCAACGCCTAAACGGGCAACTGCATCGTCTGCACTACCTACAATTAAATCACCCTTGGCATCAGAGATGCCTGCTGTGATGATATTTTTTCCGCCAATTGTTCCTGTAGCACCTTCGACTACAAGACCATGTTTGACCCTAAAATCTTTGTTTACTGTTGCCATTATTATCTCCTTATAGTTTGAGACCTATACGTGCATATCGCACAGTAATTGGTCTGATATTGATAAGTGGAACAACTACAAGCTGTAGATTGTTTCCGCTTTTAGAGACGTTAATGGTTCCCATATCCCCACTGTTGTCTATTACTCCAGATTCTGAAACATTAATATTATCTTTGTCAATCAGAATCGTTAGCTCTGTGGCATAAAACTTGTTTACGCCTCCAGTAATCTTTGAGAGAGAGATGATATACTTTAGCCATCTCCACTCGTTTATATTTACACTGTCAATAACGGTGCTGTTTTCAATACCGAATATTTCTAGTTCATTATTTCCATCTACACCTAATGCCTCAGCTCCCACTCCTGGCTCACCAGTTTGGCCAGGGGCTGGAACAATATTTACAAAAGCCTTATTAGGCTCAGTAATAATAATTCTTGCAAGATCTTTATTTGGATCTGTTACTACAACTTTTGCTTCCATTAGCTATTTGATGACCCCCCAGTAACATCTGCCATAACAGAAATAGTTCCAATAATAGGAGTCCATATTTCTGGCCATGGATTTCCTGATCCAGCTACAACAGGGAATGATACTTGTAAGTCAAAAGAAAGCTCAGCTACAATTGAACCACTTTTATCCATACCCCATAATTCAGTAAGTTCTGCTGGGGCAATGATATCAACATATTCATCAACTAAAACTATTGTTAGTGGATAAGTAGTATCAGTCTTTGAATCATGTGCTGTTGCATCATATGTCCATCCAGTAGTATCATACTCGTCTACTTCATTTTTTTCAAGGAAGGAAACTCTAAGTTTTGCTGTATCCCCTCTAACAATAGACCATAGTATATTTGCAGGGTTTGAGCCAAAAATGTGGGTATTACTTTCATTATAATTCATAACTGTATTATACCATAACTATATAATTAAAAGACTAGTGCCCAGGTTGCAGAGGGGTGGGTAGATGTTACCTAGACACCAGTCTAAATAATTATATCATAACAAAATGGTAACAATTCAATAAACGAAAGGGAAGTAGGTGCTTGTGGATAACCTGTGTATAAAATCGTTATAAAAGAGTTATAAAAAATCAGGGTATAAAAGTTGATATTTCGAAATTCATGTGTATAATAATATATATTATATATACAGCTAGTTAGATACCAAGATATACTTTAGTAAATATATATTATATATAGACTACTTGGTTTTATTAGAATTAGACTTTAGTCCATTTTCGACAATAACATCGTAAATTTTATCAACTTTAGATTTAAGTTCGCCGTGTTGAGCTTCAAGTCTATTAACTTGATCTTTTAAACTAGATCCGCCATTAGGTTTGAATTCCGCTTTAATCTCGTCGAAATAATGTTTTGTGAGCCAGCGAATGCCTGCCGCCGAAACTGTAATAACTGTTGAAAATCCAATTATAAGTCCGACGATAGTTACTGTAGTTTCTACTGCCATGGCTGTAACACTTTCTATGCCTAATCTCATCCTATTATTATACCAAAGTTTTTACAAATAAAGTACGGCGCATAGAGCTCGGCGTGATATATGAGATACCAAACCACCTATTGACAAACAATGGTTTTACCAAACCAGCTATGTCAAATTATTGGTTATTTTCCAGGGTATACGCTATAATATAAATATGGACGAGAAAGACTTTGAACCAGTAATAAGAGACAACACTATAGAAGCACGTCCATGGCATATGCTAACAGAAGAAAAAGTAAAACAAGATGAGTTTGATCGTAGAATGAGTATTTGTCGTAGCTGCGAATTTCTCAAAAGACCTGCAGAACAATGTTCCAAATGCGGATGTTTTATGAAGCTTAAGACTAAGATAGATAGGGCTCATTGTCCTATACATAAATGGTGATGGTTTTTTAGCTTCGCCATCAAAGATGACTTGATACCCCGAAATATAAGCTATCTAGCTAATATCAAACCATTATCCTTGACAAACCATTGTTTGCTTGATATACTGGCTATATGACATCAGAGATTGTATTATGGTTTATTGTTATAGGATTGGCTATTAAGGTATTCTCTATGGATACCCCGAAAAAGTAACGATATCGTTATCAAACCGTTATATTAGTTTTTCTTCTCGCACTTGCATGTGTCGCATTTGCAATCATTCATGACTAGTCCCTATCTCTGTATTTGATCAAGATGGCAATGCAGATTATCATTGAAGCGATTATGATTCCTTCTAGTAATGCCATGATTAATTATACCCCCAAAATCTGAAAATATTTGTAAAAATGAGATCTACCAAAATCTGAATATTTTGTTGAAATGTATGATACATAATTTTAGAAAAAAAATAAAAATAAATTAGTGAGAACACACCCCCTTATGGGGTAGGGGTATGCCCCCTAGCCGTTATGCGATAACCGCAACTGTTGCCCAAAACTCTTTTGAGGTTGGACTGTAATTATTTTTTGATACTCTAACCGCATAGACTAATCCATTTGGAAAGTGAACATCGCCTCGCAACTTAGCTTCTAGTATCTCACCAAAGCCAGTCCTAATTCTTGACTGATACTCTCTACCAATTAGCAATTCGCCAACATTGATTTCTTCCATTTGTAGTTTCTTCATTTTTATTCTTCTTTCTATTTTGTAATTGTTAGATTGTCTAATGCGTTTAGTGATTCACTAAACATTTGGTTGAAAGCATTTTGTGAACGCCTAAGTTCCCAACAAGCGTTTAGGTCGTGACCCTTAGCCCAAGCCTTACTATGCTTGTAGTAGCTAGTGTAATCTGTTTGGGTATACCCGCAAACTTTACATTCCATAGTTCTAGGCATAACTGTTGATTTTCTCATTTATTTATTTCCTTATCATTTATAGCAATTGTTAGTGTAGTGATAGAAGAGATAGCGTTATCAAACTCTTCCCAAGTATCGAAGGTTAGGGTAATCATACTTTACCGCCTAAGCTCTTGACTAACTTAGTTAGTGATAGTAGCTCATTGTGAAAGCTCTTATCAAAACTAACATTAGCGTTTAGACTTGATTGAGCAACCGCTTTCATAGCGTCATACTCTTTTTGTAATTGTGATAATTTATTCATTCACCATCACCGCATTCCAAGCTAGACTCGCAATTTTCCCAATAGGCAAAACTTGAACAGAACGAGCAACCTTGAAACTTATCGTGTTTCACACAATAAAGTCTATCTTGGTATTCTTCACAACACCTAAATAGGTCGTCACCGCTAAGTGAGTAGTAAAAGCCTTCTGGCTTTAGTATTGTTTTGACTTGTGTCATAATTTGTATCCTTTCTAAAATACTTGGCTCTTTTATTTGCTAGGCTCATACTATTTCTAGTCTTATTTGCTAGGCTCAAAAAGCTCTTTTTGTTTCTTATTTATTTATCTTGCTTATAGCCTATCACGACCTACTGACATTTATACCCCTTTTTTTGCCCTTTTTGATACAAACTTTTACCCTGATTTTTGTAGGGTATCTACAACTTATTCCCAATGTTATCAAATTGTTATAATTGCTACGGCGTGTCGTATTGACATCGCATAAATTTTGGGCCCGAGGGGGATCGGCGGCCTGTGGATAACTACTTATAAGAATGTCTAAGAAATCCCTGGAAATTGGGCGTGTCTAATTTGACAAATGTCGTAGGTGTGTGATAGGTTATAACTACAACGAAAGGAAATAACAAATGAACATAGTAGTAGAAATTCTAGGTGTAGAGATACCTGCCCTTGTATTGGTGTGGAGCTTTGGTGCTCTATTCTTGATTGCCCTATTCGTAGGCATAACACTTGACAACAAGAAGGAAGGCAACTAATGCTTACAGTAATAATCTCAATGCTAGTAATTGGCTTGATTGCTAAGGTAATTGTATTGCTTTGGAATAAAGCTTACTAGGAGTGTCGTCTTGACATACCCCCAGAAATGGGCTCGGCGCCCCCTGTGGATAACCTGTGTATAAGAATGTTATAAAAATTCCCTGAAAATACGGCGTGTCGTTTTGACTTTGTCAGTGGTCTATGCTAGTGTAATAGTAGTTCAAAGAAAGGATAAAAAATGAACGAAATGGTAATTGAAGGTTTCAAGTGTGTTGAGTGTGAGGACACTTACTACTCTATGCCTAGTTTTGGCTACTGCGATAACACTCTTGAGTGTGCGATTTCTGATGGTGATAGCGTCAAGCCTCACTCTTGGGTTGTTACCAAAGATGACTTAGCTTACCTAGCTAAGTAATGTCAGTGGTCTGTGCTACACTCTAACTAACTAAAGAAAAGGATAATAAAATGACCAAGCAAAATGTAATGACAATCAAACTAGCAATTCTATCAACCCTAGGCGTAGCCCTAACATTCTTCCTAGGCAACTATGCTATGAATAACATTCAGTCAATAGTTGGTTATGGCAGTCAGCTTCTTGCTGTTGTAGTTGGTATCTTTTCAGGTCTTGGCGTAATTGCTACTATTGTTTATTTTCTAGTAGAAGAGGAATCAAACTAATGATTTTTTATAACGGTTTCAATCTATTGTTAGATTTGGTATTGGTTGCTGTTGCTTATGTTATTGGGCACGGAATTGGATACCGCAAAAATAAGCCACCTTTTTAGGCGTGTTGGTTTGACACCACCCAGAAATGGGGCCGAGTGGGATCGGCCGCCTGTGGATAACTTCGTTATGAAATTGTTATGAAAAACCCTAGAAAAGTGCCACAAATGTCAGAGGTGTGTGATAGGGTAATAGTAAGTCAAAAGAAAGGAAATACCAAATGGACAAGATGTGTGTTTATTGCGAGAGCGTGTTCACAAGCGATACTGTAATCTGCCATAACTGTAATGAGTATGACGGACTAATGGACTTGGATAGTGCCATTGACTATCTACACCTAGACCCTAACGATTTTTACTAAGGAGAAAAATGAAAAAAATAGAAGAAATGTTTGAGGCATTAGTTAGCCTAAAGAAAAATTGCTACACTGCCGAAAGTAGCGATGACGGCTCTGCCGTTAGCCGTGAAGAGTGGCGTTATGAAAAGGCTCTAGCTAGCCAACACTACTTTACTGATAGCCAAATCACTAACGAGGCTAATACTCGTTGGGATAAAATGATTGCTAAAATGAATGAAGATTACAAAAAAAGAAATGAGAAATAAAAAATGAAAAAAAGAGAAACAAAATCAAGTAATGAAATTATGCTATTGGTAGACGCTATCAAAAAGAACAGAGGTCTAAACAACCTTCAAGCCGTTAGTTTTTTGTCTGGCTTACTTTACAGCTACGCTACTGAAGAAAACATAGATGAGATTTTCAAGATTGTGTCAAAAGAAAAGGTTGGTGTTTAGATAATGAGTGAAAGTTTAGAAGAGCGTTTTGATGACTATCTTGACCAGATTCACGAGGAGTATTCTATGGGCTGGATAACCTTTAGACCTTCACAAATTCTAAAAGAGTGCGACCCTATCGCATACAGAATTGCGTTAGCAGAATTTGAGGAAGATGAAGAAAATGATAATTAGCGAATTAGAAATGTTGATTTATCAAATTGACCTAATGCTAACGGAAGATGTTGGCGAATTATTTACAACACCAGAGGAGAAATAAATGGAATGGATAATTGGATTTGCGATTGTTGCGTTTTTGATTGTTGTGTTTGTTGTTCTTCAGCTAATAGGAATTTTATTTTTGTTAGATGAGAATAGAAGAATTGGCGAAGAGCTAGAAAAAAATCAACCACCATTTTAGAAAGGAAACAAATGATACTTTGGCTTGTTCTGGAAGATTGCTGTAATCACTTTACAGGATTGTTTGCTACTGAGGCAGAGGCTAAGGCTTGTGTTGAAGAGTATGGAGATGGATTTAGTTATTCAGAGTGTGTCGTTTGACATACCCGCAGAAATGCGGTCGGGCCCTTTTATAACAATTGGATAACTTTAAGTAGTCTATTAAAAAACTCACTGAAAAATTGCCAGAAATGTCAGAGGGTAATGGTAAGATAAGTAGTATGTTAGGTAAAAGAAACGAAGCAAGACGCAAGGCAGAAGCCAGAGCGTTGTTTTCGTCTATGCTAAAAGCCCCTCACTTAGTAGAGCAACCTAAGAAATACAAAGGCACACGCCAAAGCAACAGAATAAACGCTATCAAAGAAAGTAGAGCTAATGGTTAGTTATGTTTGTGAAGACTGTAATAAGTTTGTTCACGCTGAAACAGTCTATGGATACTTGCTCAAGAATGTCTGTGGTAGATGTTATGCTATCTATGTAAATCACCCCTCAACAAGAAAGTGGTCAAGCAATGCCAAAGTATAATGTAGCAGTTCAATTATCAGGTAATGACGGTAATGCGTTTGCCGTAATGGGAGCAGTCAAGTCTGCCCTCAAAAAAGCTGGAGCAACTAAAGAAGAGCTAGAGCAGTATCTAGCAGATTCAATGGCTGGCGACTATGACAACCTATTGCGAGTAGCAATGGAATGGGTAGAAGTAGCCTAATGTTAGGACAACTAAGCGTTCACTTTTGTGAAGTGTGTTGTGAGTTTGGTATGGTGTCAGTAGTCAATGGTAAGATAATGGTTCAGTATTGCGATTGTGAAATAGAAACGGAAGAAGGAGAATAGCAATGGGAATGATGACAGCAATGGGAATTGCAGAAACAGAAGTATCACTAGAGCAACAGATTGGTTGGCACTTGGCAGGTAATCACTACCCTCCAATTCCTCAGTCAATGATTCCAGTTTGTATTGAAGCTATTGACGCTTATTGGGAAATGGACTATGACAGACTAATCCAGTTGCCAATTGACGGACTAGACCGTAATGGAGAGCCATTCCAAATTAGATGGCGTGATGGTTCAGACAAGGCACCAGCAAGCGCAATTATTGAACACGCTCACCTTGACGCTTGGTTGGTTGATGAGTATGACGAAGAAGAAGACTAAGTAGTATTGGCCTAGGTGCCCCCAGAAATGGGGCCGAGCCTAAATGGATCTAAAAGTCAAATTAAGAATGTTTAAGAAATCCCTGGAATGTCCCTAGAAATGTCGTAGGTCAATGGTAAGATAGTCTTATCAATGAAAGGAACCCCTATGGATTACTATGCAGTTTATTCAGGAATAATCAAAGACGCTACTTTTGGACAAGTAGAGCAAGCAAGCAAGTGGTATGTAGACGCTGAAAAGGTTGCACACGAAGTTGCACGTAACCTAGACATTAGTTTAGAAAAGGGTGCCAGCGTAATCTCTGCATTCTCACCTAGAGAACGTTGGACTACTAACGTTGCCAAGGCTATTGCATTCTCACTTGGTCAAGATGTTGTTGGACTTAGCAACAACCTAAAAATGGCTAGCAATTCTTTACTACTTGGATACCAAGCGTTGAAGGGTCTCAAAACTAATTCATTCGCTAAAGCTATTGCAGGTGACGAGAACGCTGTTGTGATTGACGTCTGGATGTTGAGAGCTGTTGGAATTGAAAAAAAGTCACCTAACCAAACTTTATACTTTGAGTTGGCAGACGCTGTCAAAAAAGTTGCAACTGATAACGGTATGACACCTAGAGCAATGCAAGCCCTAATCTGGATTGTTGTTAGAGGTAGTTCCCAATGATTGACAAACTAGGAAGATTGTGAGATAATGGTAGTCTATGGAAATTGGTATCCTTTTTGTAATCTTTGGCTTAGTTGCTATGTGGTTTATTGGTAGTATGAAATAAATACCCTGGCCCCTTGACAAAAGGGGATCAGAGGCCTCGGCCGCAAACCTGCCCCAAAATCAAGTTAAGAAGTATAACGATTTTTCCCCAGAATTGTTATAAACAAAATACCCTAAAATGGTTGATAATGTCGTAGGGTGGGTGTAGAATAGGGTTATCAGCAAAAGTTGGTAAAAATCAAGTAGAAAGAAGCAATAAATGAAAAACGCAAATCTAACTGTTGGCTCGCAGTTCACAACCGCAAAGAGCGGTATTGTTGGCACAATTCAGGAAGTCAAGGAGAACAAGACTGGCTCGTTCAGAGTTCGCCTAGATGTAAATGGACAGCCACGCTGGACTACTGTAAAGTAGTATAAGGGGATTGAGGGGGATAGCGTTTCTTATCCTTTCACTATCCCTCTCTACCCCACAAATGTCAGACCCTAATGCTAGAATAGAAAAGTAATAACCCCTTATAGAAAGTAGAAAAAGCAAATGGCAAAATTGGTAGTATCAACTGAAAAGTGGAACACCTCCAATGGTGAGGTTTACAAAGCAGTAGTAAGAACATCAGCAGGTAGATTTGTTGGGGCAACCAACCAGACCAAATCTATCCCTGTAAAGCAGAAGCGCAAGTCTTCTCGTTTCTCACTAATGGGCAAGTAATAAAATAATTTGTTGGCGTAGGACTACATAAAAGGTATAAGCCAGAGTTCTTACAGGACTTACCTGCCAATCATAAATGTCAGACCCTAATGGTAAAATAGAAAAGTAAACAACAACAATAAAAAGAAAAGGAAGTAATAAATTATGGCAAGAACAATGTCAGTAAAAATCCCAACCGCAAAACTAATCGCAGATGTAGAAGCGTCTATTGCTAAGATAGATGTTGATGTTGCTAACTACGCAGAAGAAGTAAAAGCGTATAGAGATGAAATGGTTGAGTATGAAAAGGCTCTTATCGCAAAAGCGATTGAGGCTATGAGCAACCCTGATAACATTGGAACAGACCACAACTCTCCAATTCGTATTCAGAGAAACTCTTATCGTAATGATGTGTCTGTTGAGTTTGACCCTGAAGCACTAGGTTTCCCAGAGAAGCCAACAGAGCCAATCAAGCCAAATGACAAAACCTATTTTGGTCGTGAATACATCACTCGTAAGGAATTGCTAGGTCGTAATCTTCGTATCCTGAAGATGACAACCCAAGAGGAAGTATCAGCAAGTTCTTACTCTGCTGTTATTGACCTTATCTAATTTTCCTACACGCCTCTATTGGTGAGGCATACAGGAATAACCACCTAAGCAAGTGGCTAAACTGCTTCCCAAATTGGGGTAGCGACTAGATGGGTAAAATAATTTCGCTCAACCTGAGTATGTTGTAAAACTGCTTCCACTCCCCTCCTAAAGCTGAAGATCGCAAGATCACAAATACTGTGAGGGGAAAAGTGGGCCGAGGCCAAAATAACAGCTTAGTAACGATTTAAGAACTATTAAGCGAAACCCCCAGAAAACCCTTGTAAATGTCGTAGGGTCGTAGTAGAATAGGGGTAATGAAGAAAGGAAGCCAAATGGCGTATGACGAAATCAAAAACATAGGATACGTGTCCTATGACGGAAACTATGGTGAGCAGGCAGATTTGCTTATGTTTGATAGCAATGCCCTTACCCCCCAGCAATGGGAAACTCTAGGTGAGGTAAACGACAACAGCAGGTATGAGTATGTTGAGGCTATCTTCAATGGCAAAGACCTATCAGAATGGGAGCAGTAATGAGTGATTTTGAACAGCTATGGAATGTAGCAATGTCAGAGGCTAGTGCTAGACTAGAAGCATTATCAGATGAAGAAATAGAAAGGATTTTCAATGATGAGTCTAACAAGTGATGACGGAAAGACTTGGCAGGTAGAGTATTCTGCTACCTATTGGGTAGAAGCAACAAGTGAAGAAGAAGCTATTGACCTAGCAATTGAGCAACATTCTGATTTGCCTAATGGCGATTGGTCTGCCTTTATTGAACAGAAATGGGGGAAGAACTAATGTCAGTAGGTAGCCTTATAATGGAACCTATGATAGTTGAATGTCCTAGGCACGAAGGCAATTTTGATTGCACACCTTTTTGCAATGTTTGTGAGGGTGAGCAAGAGTATGAGTATACAGAGACAATTCCTTGTAGGGATTGTTCTACCCCAGTAGACCATGACATTTGGTTTGAAGAGCTAGAGATGTGCGTTGATTGTTCAAATAAATTCTATACACACGAAGATGAGGAAGAGGAATAAAATGGGAACACGTGGACTAACTAAAGTAATCAAGAATGACAAAGTAGTTGTAGCGCAGTATGGCCAATGGGACCACTACCCAAGCGGACAAGGTATAACAGCGCTAAACTTTTTGCGGGATGAAGCTAACGTAGAGAAGCTAGACAAAGGTCTCTACTGGCTCTATGAGGTAGAGAGTAAAGACGTTGGAGAGATAGTAGACCGCATAGGTGAAGAGCGTTTTGTGACAGCTTATCCTAGTCTTATTAGAGATACTGGTGCAGGAATTCTTGAACTCATTGCTAATGCTAAGGGTGCCCTGCCAGTTTTGCTAGATACTGGTTTTGAAAAAGATGAGCTATTTTGTGAGGGCGTCTTTACAGTAGACCTAGACAAGAAAATGTTTATCACAAAAACTGATGAGGGCATAACTACATTGCTACTTGATTCACTAAAAGATGTTAGCGATGAAATGTATCTGGAGCAGACAAGGTGCCCAGTACATGCATACCACAAAAATGAAACAGCTGTAGCCTAAAGCATGTTGGTCTAACCTTACTTCCTTTCTGTTAGGTCAACCGTCCTGGATATGACGTAAAACTATCCACTTTTTGCGATCGGGCCCAAATGTAACAGAAGTATAACATTTAAGAAGATAATTAAGAAAACCCCAGAAATCCCCCAAAATAGGATTGACAATGTCAGTGGTTGGGTGTAAAATAGGACTATAAATAACAACCCCTAAAGAAAGGCAACAAATGGCACACTTGCTAGAAACAGTAAATGGAGAAACCGCTTTTGCTTCCCTAAGAGAGCCAGCTTGGCACGGCTTGGGTGAAGTCTTCACTGAGGAAGTATCCACAGCAGAAATGCTAAAGAAAGCTAAGCTAAACAAATGGAATGTTCGTCTTGAAGATGTAGCAATTCCAGCAGGTATGGAATCAGACAAGAGCTACTCTTTCGTAGTTCGTGATAACCCATTCATTCAAGGCAATAAAGATGTTCTTGGTGTTGTTGGTGAGCGTTATGCCCCACTACAAAACGAAGAGCTTTTTGACTTTGCTGATAACTTGCTAGATAATGGTGGTCGTTGGGAAACCGCTGGTTCAATCAAGGGTGGTCGTGTTGTCTTTGGTGCTTTGGCATTGGAGAGAGAAACAGTCATTGACCCTAATGGCGTATCAGATAAGGTAAACACTTACCTTCTTGTAAACACTAGCCACGACGGCTCTATTTCAATTCAGGCAAGTATCACGCCTGTTCGTGTTGTATGTGCTAACACTCTAAACCTAGCGTTGGGTAATCGTGGGCGTGGTGGTTCTGTGAAGCAGTCTTTCAAGATTCGCCACACACAGACCGCAAGTGGTAAAGTTCAAATTGCTCGTGAGGCTCTAGGACTTGCTAACGCATACATTGACGAGTTTAGTCTAATGGCAAACAAAATGATTCAGACTGAGGTTAGCAAAAAGAAGTTTGATGAAATTGTTTTGGCATTGTATCCACAGCCAAAAGAAGAGGCTAAGGGTGCTACTAGCCGTTGGGAAAACAAGTTAGACCTAATCAACGACATCTATGTTGGCGATTACAATAACACAATTACTGGCACAGCTTGGGGCGTTGCTAACGCTCTAACTGAAAGACTAGACTGGTATCGCACAGGTCGCAAGGGCAAGACAGAATCTATTCTTGCTTCTGCTTCTGGCTTTGACCCAATGACTAACGCAGAGAAGAACAGAATCTTCAAGGCAGTTCAGTTGGCAACAGCCTAAAAACAAAACACCTGAGCAAGTGTGAAAACTGCTCCCCATTTTGGGGCCGAGGCCTTCTTTACATAACTTAGTTAATGATAAAATGTAATTAAGAACCTTAGTGAAAAAACCCCAGAAGTTTGATTAAAACCCTTTACAAATGTCGTAGGGTCCTTGTATACTATACTCATGAACGTAAAAATGATAGATATAGAAAAAGCAGAAATCCTTCTAGGCATGACTAAAGAGGGGCATTGGGTTGCTCCTCATGCTGTTGTAAATACCCCCAAAGGTTTAGCAACTGTATGCTATGAAGGCGTAGGTTGGTTTGAATACGAGGGTATGTACAGTATCCTTGTTGGAGACGACTATAGAGATTGGACTAAGCTAATTACTAAAAAGGAATTACTTAGTATTATCTCTAATGAGGAGACTACTCTTCATAAAATGATTGACCCACATAATGATAGGACTAGGTCTAATCTGTTTACTTGGGAGAATCAAATCAAGAATACCCCACAAAATGTCGTAGGGTCACAGTATAATGAAAGAAAGAAAGAGGTGGCAAATGCCGTTTTATAAAGTACAACGAGAATACACTAACTGGGAAGAAATCACAGTTGAGGCAGAATCACAAGAAGAAGCGCTAAGCCAGGCAGAGGACGATGAAAGTATTTGGGACATGGCTTATGACGTAAACTCATATAACTATACTGGAGAGACATGGGTAGGAGAAGCAGATGAGTAAGAAGCACGTTCATTACTATGCATATGGAGCATGTGCATTCTGTGGCAAGGTAGTCAACAAAGGTCTTGGTGTAGATCTATACCAGGGAAAAAAAGTTTAAGAACCCTCTTGACAAATCCCCTGAAATCTGATACCATTTACTTATAAACCCCTACAAGAAAGAAACCCCAAATGCACGTATTACAATATATAGCAATTCAAGCAGATACCCAAGATGAAGCATTTCGCACAGTAAAAGATACACTAGAATCAGAGCTAGGTGGTATTGAATCTACCACCAACTCTTGGTTTGATTGGTTCGTAGCTGGTGGTGGTAGGTTTGTAGAGGGAGACCCATATACAGATTCTACTGATAGTATAATCTCATATGATGAAGCTCCATTAGACTATAGGTCTATGATTGATAGGGCTATTAGTAATCGTATGGATGAGTTTGAGAGCTACCGCAAATCTTATGGTGAAAAGGGTATTGACCTTGAAGCTAAGTTAGATAACTATAGAGGTGTTATGAACTATGACTTTGAGTTATACCCCCTGAAAAAGATGATTGATATGATTCAGGGTGAATGGGATATGAACTCATACTTTTATGATATGCACCACGCTAGTACTAATCCTGACCATATGTATAAGTCTATTGACTTGGGCAACAAGAACTGGTATCTTGTTCCTGTGGACTTTCATTTCTAATGGATACTAAATACGTAACTGGCGATTTGGCCAGGGATACACAATTCATAAGAGATAACCTTAGTAATACAGATAAGGCTATGATTGAGGCACAGCTACGCTTGATAATGTCAGTGGGTAGTGGTAAAATGGAAGCAAACAAAGGAGAGGTAAATGGACGAAAGATTTAGGGACAAAGACAAGTCTTTTTGGGAAGGCGTGTATAGGGCATTAGAACATCTTGACGAGGAATACGACGGCTATTATTGGGATACTGAGTTAGGTGAAGAAGCTCTTAGACAAGTAGAGGGAAGAGAGTGACAATCAAACCAATAATTCTAGAAGATGAACAACCAACGCACACAGAATACCAAGGTTGGGACAAGTGGGAAGAAAAGTTCAAGCCTGTCAAGAACCACCTTGTCAATGACCCTGACCAACAGATGTTTGAAACCTATGGTGAAGAGGTAGAGTATGTCACCAAAGCAGATAACAAGTATGTTTGGACTTGGATACAGGGAGATATGTCTGACCTAATTGTGGCAGGGTATCACTATGTAAATAGGCTTGGTTATTACATCACTGAAGTTCCTTGGGACGATGAATATGACTATGCCCTGCTATCTGTAGAGATAGAGTGTGACTGCTACGACGAAGAGACTGGCGAAGGCAAAGACGAATGTCCTGAATGTGAAGGGTATGGATTGGTGACTAAGTATGTTGACTAGAAGCAAGAGTAAAGCGCTGACTCCATTTGACTATGACCTTAACATATTCAAACGTGAACAGATGGATGCTCATGGACAGTATGCACATTTTGGTCCATGGTATATTCACGTATACATGTGTGAGGATGGTACCAGCCAAGAGCTGGGCGATCCAATTAAACTAACTAATGAAGAGTCAGCTGTACTTATTGACAATGACCCTTACTTTCAAGACCATGAACCAGACCTATGGTATGGCCTAGATGGATTCATGTTTCATAAGTGGGACGTCATGTCAGATAGGCTGAAGTCCATCTTTGAAGGGTTACCTAAATACCAGGAAGAGGTTCTATTTAATGCTTGACAAGCTGAGCTCCATCCTGTACAATTGGATAGGTATAACTAAACATAGGTTTGGTGGGTAGAGATAACTCCCTACCAACACGTAAAGAGATGAGGGGTCATCTGCTTTACACAAGGGGAGGCGCAGGTTGTTATACCTTTCTTACTTGTGCTTCCCCTTACTTTTTGATACAATAGGAATGATAACCAAATAGGAGAGCTTTGCCAAGAAGCATAAGATTACCAATAACCAAAGAAGAAAAGATAGCTAGGAAGCTATCAGACATAGTAAATGATTATACGCTAAACTTAGATGAAGTGGGTAAATACTTTTACAGAGTAGCCCCAAAAGTATCTTACAACAGAATAGCAGAAATCATAGATGTAGCAGAAATGGAAAGAGAGAACGCAGATGTCAGAAATCACCACAACCCCCTTTTCTAATAAGTGTGAAATTTTGGGGGAGCTATGGTTGAAGTATCGTTCAGAACCAGAGTTTGAAGACTTTATAGATTACAATGACTTAGGACTACCAATTGCTTATGCTATTGCCAATGACATAGTCAAATCAACAGACTTGGCAAAATCGTTTATTGAAGAAACCTTTGACTTGTTGCTCGTAGCCCTTGGCTTAGAAGATGAGGATTGGGAAAACTTAGACGAAATGCTAAGTGCTGAAAACAGACCATAATAAAATAACTACGAGATGTATCCTGGGTGCTTGACTTGGGATCCATTTTGTGGTCGGGGCCTTTTGCATTATACCAAACCCTCTTACGAATGTCAAGTAAAAAACCCCAGAAAGTTATTAAGAACCTTCTCCAAAAAATCACTGAAAGTTTTGGGGGTATCTATCAAACCATCCTAACATCAAACCATCCTTGATCCCAAACCATCATATCCCCATATATACCAAACCATCTTTTCCCAATATGACATTATGAACCCTATTTGAAAATTCATGGGAAGTTATTGTATATCAGACTATAGTGGTTTGTTATTATGTGGTTTGGTATTACGATAGTCTTCTAGATCCCCTGGAATTTTAGCAGCGGAGCTGCAGCCCAAAGGGCCAGGGTATCAGAAAGTATACTCAAAAGCCCTAGTATAATACACAATACAAAACCATTATCTTTTGATATAAAACCATTATGTTCTGCTAAATAACTATGTGGTTTGATCCAAAAACCCCTATGTTTTGCTATGTTTTATATGGTGGTTTGGCAGCTATAATGGTTTGTAGGAAACCTAGAAAACGTGGTTTGGTATAAGATTTTAGGTTTCCACTATTGACATAGGGAGGTTTCTGTGGTAAAATGATTACGACGCCATCTTAATGGGGCTCCATTCTCCATTACAAACCACTCTACTCCACTACTAGGTCAAATCTTAATATAATCAGTAAGATTTATCTGTGGATAAACCTGTGTAAAACCATCATATCGTGTGTATAACTATCAAACCATGTGTATAACTTTCGGGGTATCAGAGTAATCTTGATGTGGGGGATATGGGTATATTGGGGCTATGGGGCTAGCCTAAAAACAATGGTTTGGTACTAGGGGTTATATATTATACTAGGGATTATGATTGTCTCTTGACATCCCCTCGGAAATATGGGATACTTATAGAATGAACTTTCAAGCAGAATCTAAAATAAGTGGAGATCGCTTTGAGGCACTTGTCCTTGAAGACATGTCTAGGTTTGGTTATAAAGATATAGCCAAGAATGTTGTCATTGATGGCACTGGCTGCGAAGTGGACTTTGTTACCACGCATCGTGGACAGAGAGTCCTTGTTGAGGCTAAGGGTGGCAAGGTGGCTCTAGGTAAGAGACCAGGGGCACAGAGGACT
>Ga0208082_1000046_pt1 | contig 31940 bp, 29 predicted proteins | sample LakMenE09Jun09ns_FD_150683 | JGI IMG/M metagenome (GOLD analysis project Ga0208082, IMG submission 150683) | Freshwater microbial communities from Lake Mendota, WI - 09JUN2009 deep hole epilimnion ns (SPAdes) | ecosystem: Environmental > Aquatic > Freshwater > Lake > Epilimnion/Euphotic zone ... | reverse complement strand
CGCAAGTTGAGCAAGCCACCGCAAAGCTTCCACGGATCAACGCCGAAGATTTAAGCACTTCAACGATTCACCAAGAAATTGACTTGCTGCTCAAAGAGCAAGATGACCGGTTGCAAAGACTAAGCAAGGTTGATCTTCCAGTTCGAATTCCAGCTTCTAAGTTCAAGGAATTCATAGCAGATCTTCCAGCTCAGGCGGCTAAGTATCTAAGGCCTGTTCCAACCGAGCCATATCGGGCTACCAAGATGGGAACTGCATTCCACTCGTGGGTTGAGGATTTCATAATCTCTGAGGTTGACGATGCTCCTGCTGAAATCAGTGAGCTCACCGAGATCTTCAAGAACTCAAGGTTTCACGGACAGAGCCCAGTAGATGTAGAGATTGAGATCAATCTCACTCGCGGTCAAAACACATTTGTCTGCAAGTTAGATGCGGTTTTCCAGGTAGGGGACCGGTTCGAAATTGTTGATTGGAAAACCGGTTCTGCACCAAAGGATAAACAAACCGAGCAGCAGATGATTCTTCAGCTTGCGCTGTACCGTTTTGCCTATTCAGAGCTCAAGCAAATCCCCATAGAGCAAATTGATGTCTGCTTCTACTTCGTTGGGGAGAACATCGAACTTCGGCCCGAAAAAGTCCCTGGACCTGAACAGCTATTGAAGATGTGGGAAGGGCTGTTTGTTTAGAACAGTTCGTCGTTCTTGATTGCCGGTGCGGCAGGCTCAGAAGATAATTTGGCTAGGGCAATTGAAGTTGCTAGTGGCGCTGCGTGAAGGCGCTCTGCTTTGCCGGTTTCGACTTCTTCGGTAAGAACCAACAGCATGCCAACGGCATCTTCGATGACTTCTTGGTTTCCGGTTGAATAACCGTGCAATAGCCATCTAGCTAGCTCTAGTTCACTGTATAGAAGTGCGCGAGGCCAAATGTTGCTGTCGGCTCCAGGTCTTGCTTCGAAGTAGCGAGCGATTAGGTTTCGAGAAAGCTCAGGGACTGCTCCTCCGAGAATCCAAGACAGGTCTTCTGCTGGGTCGGCGATTCGAAGTCCGGACCAGTGAAGCACTCCAGAAACTTTTCCATCGAGTTCTAAAACGCTCTGGCCATTTAGGCTTCCGTGAATAACGGTTGGCTGGTAGCGGAACAAGCTGGTGTCTTCCAGGGCCTGTTCCCAGCGGTTGAGCAGAATCGGTGGAACTTTTCCGGTTTGAGCTGCACGGTCTAGTTCTGAAACTCGGTACTTCAGGTTTGATGCTGGGTCGAGTTCTGGAAAGCCAGCGTTCTGAACTAGCTCAACTGGAAGTTTGTGAATTGCGGCGATTGAAGTTGCGATGCTGAGAGTAAGATCAGCCAGTGGCTCCACGCGACTAATTTCAATTGGGTTTCCGTATACGAAGTTAAACACCATGGCGCGAGCACCCTCGGAGTCCTGAGTGTCACCAACTAGCTCACTTAGTTCAAAAGGCAGGTTTAGGCGAATAACTGGAGTGAAAGTTTTGATAGCGCGAATCTCAGCTTCTAGTTCGGTTCCGGCGCTGGCGCTGTTAGCCATTCGAACCACGAAGTGCTCTCCGCTTTTGGCTGTAAGCAGGGCAGCGTCGAAAGCACCCGAAGATCCGCCATCAAGGTTCTTCACCTGGGCAAAGTCAAACTGGGGAACGGCGTCCTTCGCTAGGGCCGCTAAAATCAAGGGAGATCTAGCCATGTTTTTAAGGTTAGACAGTCTTGCCCGATCTATTCAGTTTCGCCACGCGAGGGATAAAGTGATCCAGAATCCGCTGCCACCACTGGCTCGCTCGGCGCTGGATAGAGACTACTTATTGCGTGCCAATCCAGAGATCTTTACTGTTCTTGGAAGCCAGTCAACCTCGATGGCGCTATTGATGCACCAGGGCAAGGTATTACTAAACCAGGACTCGGCGCTTTCTTTAGTTCCTTTTTCTTCAGCTCCTAAATCAGGCGTTGTGGTTTACCTTGGAAAAACTCTTGAGGACAGTAGTTTCTGTCCTGCAGGATCTGGAATCTGTCTGGTGGTTCTAGATAAAGCACAAGCCGATGCAATTGAGGCTGATTCGAGCAAATGGATTTCACTTAGGGCAAGCGGTGCCGCTCTATCGGCTCTTGATGTTGGAATCTTCGCCCAAGCACTTGCTCTAGCCAACTGGCACCAGAACAACACTCATTGCCCGCGCTGCGGAAACTCCACAACAATCGAGCAGGGCGGTTGGGTGAGAAAATGCCAGGTGGACGAACTTGAGATTTTTCCAAGGACTGACCCTGCGGTGATTGTTTCTATCCTCGATGAAAACGATCGAATCCTGCTTGGCTCTCAAGCAATCTGGGAATCGAACAAGTGGTCAATTCTCGCTGGGTTTGTTGAACCTGGAGAGTCGCTCGAAGCAGCGGTAGTCAGAGAGATGAAAGAAGAGTCGGGTCTGGATGTATTTGATGCGACCTACACCTACTCGCAGGGCTGGCCATACCCTGCTTCACTGATGCTTGGCTTTAGCGCGAGAGCTAATTCTTCCCAGCTGCTTCGTCCCGACGGTGAAGAAATCACAAAACTACGGTGGTTCAGTCGTGACGAACTTGCCGCCGAGGCAAAGGACCTATTGCTTCCAGGTCGCGCATCAATCTCGCGCGCGATGATTGAACTTTGGTTTGGTAAAGAACTAGTCTCAGCAACTGAAAATTCGGCCCATGGCAAACGCTAACGCCGAAAGTATTCTTGCCGGATTAGACCCAAAGCAACAGGTCGCTGCCCAAGCGCTGGTTGGGCCAACTTGCATTCTTGCCGGAGCAGGAACCGGAAAGACCAGAACAGTCACCCATCGCATTGCATACGGAATTGCTACTGGGCACTTCGCGGCCAATCGCGTTCTCGCACTTACCTATACCAACCGCGCAGCCGGGGAGCTTCGATCAAGACTTCGATCTCTCGGCGTCGGAGCAGTTTCGGTTAGAACTTTCCACGCGGCAGCGCTTGCTCAGCTTGAATACTTTTGGCCTCAGTTAGTTGGAGTTCCAGCCCCTTCGATTTTGGAGTCCAAGGCAAAACTGATTGGCATTGCAGCCAAGTCTTTATCGATCAACTTGGACAACGCGGCTTTGCGGGATATGGCAAGTGAGATTGAGTGGCGAAAGTACTCCATGCTTTCGATGGATGAGTATTCGGAGCTTGCTAATTCACGACCCAAGGTTGCCGGGCTTTCATTTCAAAAGAACCTCGAGGTCCAGAAACTTTACGAACAAGAAAAGATTCGCGCTCAGAAACTGGATTGGGAAGACGTTCTGGTTCTAACTCTTGGGCTTTTGAAGGCCGAGCCACGTGCTCTAGCTCACGTTCAGAGTCAGTACCGATTCTTTACGGTCGATGAGTACCAGGACATTTCACCGCTGCAGCATGCACTTTTGGATCAGTGGCTTGGGGAGCACGCTGAGCTTTGTGTGGTTGGAGATCCGAATCAGACTATTTACTCCTTTACTGGTGCAAGCAGTGAGTTTCTAAGAAACTTTGCCGATCGGTTCCCTGGTGCGAGCGTTGTTGATCTAACAACCAATTACCGCTCCACTAAGCAGATAGTTGCTTTTGCTAATCGCCTAACTAGCGATTCAGCTCTTGGCGGAGAACTAGAGGCTGCAGGGCCTGCCGGCACCGCACCGCAAGTTGCCAGCTTTGAATCATCCCAAGCTGAAGCCAAGGCGGTTGCCTCAGCAATTGCCGAAGCTATCCAATCCGGGGTGCCAAGAAGCGACATCGCGGTTTTGTATCGCATCAACAACCAGTCGGAAGCTCTAGAGCGTGCACTCGATGCGTTGGATATCAGCTATCAACTTCGCGGGGGAGAGCGCTTTTTCGCGCGTCCTGAAATAAAAAGCGCTGTGCAGCTCATTCGAGCAGAATCGCTCAGTCCTTCGGGAAAGCCTTTGCATCAGGCGGTAAGTGACATTGTTCGTTCTTTGGGTTGGCAGGCAAATAAGCCAACCGAAGTTGGTGTGGTTGCAAGCAAGTGGGAAGCGCTTAATTCACTGCTACTGATGCTTGATGAATTGCCAGAGGGTGCGGGTATAAATGATTTCGCTCTTGAACTGGCAGATCGCGCTCACTCACAGCACGAACCAACCACTGAGGCAGTGACACTTTCAACCATTCACGCGGCTAAAGGTTTGGAATGGCCAATTGTCTTCATCGTGGGGCTAAACGAGGGCTACCTACCTATTACTTATGCCAAGACTCCGGCTGCCATCCAGGAAGAGAAGAGACTTCTTTATGTGGGTATAACTAGGGCTATGCGTGAGCTAAGACTTTCCTTTGCAACCTTTGATGCTTCAAGAGAGCGAACCCCATCGAGGTTTCTAGCGCTGTTGCAGTCAGGCTCAGCTAAGTAAATCTCTTAGCGCCTGGTCCATGTCGTCTTCCGGCGCACTATTGGAAAGTTTTGCAATCAAAGCGGTCGGATCTTGGATGTCGGCATCAGTAGGCAAAAGGTCGGGATGAGACCAGATCGCATCGCGCTTTTGGATTCCGACTTTGTCGGTAATTTCATTCCACATCGCCGAAGCTTCACGAAGTTTTCTAGGTCTTAGTTCAAGACCGATGAGAGTCAAGAAGGTCTTTTCAGCTGGCCCACCAGCAGAGCGCTTTCTTCTAACCACCTCGGCAATAGCTGCCGATCGTGGAAGACGAGTAGTTGCTGCTTGAGTCACGCAATCGACCCATCCTTCGATTAGAGCTAGTACGGTTTCGATGCGCTCTAGTGCGATTGTTTGCGAAGGGGTTCTAGGTGCAATTAGGGATCCTGATTCGAAGGCTTTTTGAATGTTGCCGATATCGGCCGGGTCAAAGTTTTCAGACATCTCAATGATGCGGGTGTTATCAATTGAGATCTCTCGGGCATAGGCAGTTATCAGGTTCACTGTGTAATCGCGCAGCCATTTGCTCTGCTTGAAAAGCCTGGCGTGGGCAAGCTCACGAATAACAAAGTAGAAATAGACCTGATCGGAATCTTCCTCGAGTGAGTCAACAAGTTGCGCTAAGTTCTGGGCGACAAAAGCCGGACGAGGTTCCTTAAAGATTGGAAGTCCGATATCTCCTGCGCTTAGGACTTCTTCTGCCATGCGCCCGAGGGCTTGACCCATTTGCATCGCAAACATCACAGAACCGGCTGATTTCATCAGGCCGCTAGCTTGAGACATAAATCCTGAGAATTCTTCAGGCAGGTTCTCTTTGAAGTTTTCGGTCAACGCCTCAGACATTCGGTTGGCAACCGGTGTTGCTAGGTCCTTGAATAGACCCAGTGAGTCTGCAACCCATAACTCTCGGGAGAGTAGTTTCGGCTCTGAAGTGATGGAGGCAACTTCGGTGACTTCATCTAACCAAAGGCTTCCGGTTGCCATTGCCGCATCGATAGCTTTGCCCACTGATTCAGGAACTGGTCTTGAGTTGGCGCCAGCAATTTGCTTGGCCTGGGTTTCAACCAGTGACCAGTTCAATCCTTCGGTTGTTTCTCCAGGAACGATTGCCGAAGTGAGCTTGGATAAAAGTTGCTGCAGGGCAGCGGGATCAACAGGCAGACCTGCGGCTTTAGCGATCTGTTCTGGATCTAGTGGCTCGCCCGCGAGGAAGCGACGAAGCAATGCTTCGAAATCCTCTGGTTTTTGCTCGTCCACGAAAAGCTCCTTAGCTGGCTACAGCATTAGGTTACTTGCTCAAAATGGGAATCGGCTGGGTGCTTTGGTGTTGCTTTCTGGGTGTTCGCCGAGAGCGTGAGCTAATACGCTCATTTGAAAGATGGGCTGACCTAGGCTTGAAGACAATCAAAGTTTTTAGGGCGGTAATGACCTTTTTCCAAAGACAACGGGGCGGATCGAAAGCTATGGTTTCAGCCAAGCGTGGCCTCGGATTCTTCGTAGCGCTGACTTTCTTTTTAGGGCTTGTCACACTGGTGGTTTTGCCAACGCCTTATCTAATTGAGCGACCAGGACCAACATTTGATGTGCTGGGAGAAGTTGACGGCGAACCGGTAATCCAGATCAACAATCAGCAAAGCTATGAGTCCGAAGGTCAACTTGATGTTCTGACCGTCAGCATCGTAGGTCGACCAGAGCGCACTCCGAGTTGGATCGAAATTGGTTTTGCATGGCTGGATGCCAAGCAAAAGGTTGTTCCGGTCGAGGCTTTATACCCGCCAGATCGAACCAGCGAAGAGATTCGAGCTGAATCCAGCGCCATGATGGAAGTTTCGCAACAGGATGCTGTTGCCGCAGCCCTTGGGTATCTAGAGTATGAAACCCCGAGAGAGATCTACATCGCTCAGGTGACAGCTGATTCGCCATCGAGCGGCAAGTTAGTTGCTGCGGATTTTGTGATTTCGGTTGATGGCCAGAGGCTAACTAGCATCGAGCAGCTTAGATCCATTGTTGGAGCGTGGGATGAGAAAGCTTCTGTTGAAGTCACAGTCAACCGCAATGGAGTCGAAGTCACTGAAGAAGTGATTCCGGTCAAGGATGCCGAAGGCAACTACCGACTAGGCATTTTGGTTGGCTATAAATATGACTTCCCGGTTGATATTGAACTTCAACTTGGGGAAGTCGGCGGACCTTCCGGTGGGATGATGTTTGCACTGGGAATCATTGACCGGCTAACGCCGGGAGATGTCACCGGAGGACTCCACGTTGCCGGTACCGGAACAATTCAGCAATCTGGCGTAGTTGGGCCAATCGGTGGAGTGGTGTTGAAACTTCACGGGGCCAAAGCCGCTGGAGCTACTGTGTTTTTGGCACCGGCTGGCAATTGTCCTGAAATTGCTGGAAATGAACCAGATGGCCTAAGGGTTGTTAAAATAGAGAAACTGTCAGATGCCGTTTCGGCACTAGAAAAACTTTCAAAGAACCAAGACTTGGCAAGCCTGCCTAGCTGTACCAAATAGAAAACGGGAGAATCATGACTCAAGCTACCGCTGCACCTTTGGGCCGACCGAGAATCTCGCCGGCAACTATCGCTCTAATAATTCTGGTTGGAATCGGAGCGATTCTATTTAGCGTGGCTGATCTTTACACCAACGTTCTTTGGTTTGACCAGCTTGGTTTCTTGAGTGTTCTAACTTCACAGATTTTTGCTCAGTCGGCACTGTTTGCAGCAGGTGCTGTTTCGTTTGCATTAATCACCGGAGTTAGCTTGTGGCTTGCTTACCGATTTAGGCCCGTCTACATCCGCTTCCCGGATGAGAGCTCTCCATTTGAGCAGTACCGCCAGCTACTAGAGCAGCTTCGTCGCGTAGTGATGATTGGTGTTCCACTGGGTCTTGGTGTGTTGGCTGGACTAGCGGTTGCTCCGTCTTGGGGAATTGTTCTTAGCTATCTGAACAGAACACCGTTTGGCGAAACTGACCCGCAGTTTGGCTTGGATATTTCCTTCTACATCTTCGAGCTTCCATTCCTGGTTGGACTGGTTGGATTCCTATCCGGAGCATTCCTAATTAGCTTGCTTCTAACCGCCGGTGTTCACATCATTTACGGCAGCATCAAGTTCAATGGCCGTGAGACTTTTGTGTCTAAGGCTGCTCGCATCCAGATTGGCCTGTTGGCGTTTTTGTACCTACTGATTCAAGGTGCATCGCTTTGGTTAGATCAGTACCTAACGATGACTAGCTCAAGCGGACTATTCACTGGAGCTACCTACTCAGATGTTTACGCTGCAATTCCAGGGCTACAGATTCTGGCTCTAATTTCTGTTGTTGTTGCACTGTTGTTCTTGGTTGCAGCCTTTGTTGGTAAGTGGCGCCTTCCAGTTATCGCAACCGGTTTGATGGTTGTTAGCTCACTTATCTTGGGCGGATTGTTTCCTTGGGCGATTCAGACTTTCCAGGTGGTACCAAACGAGCGAACACTAGAAGCGCCTTACATCGACCGCAACCTATCAGCTACCCGCGCGGCCTACGGCATCGATGATGTTTTGAAGGTTGAGTACAACGCGACAACTGACGCCACCCCTGGCGCTTTGCGCGAAGATGCCGAGACTACTGCTTCGATTCGAATCATTGACCCGGCTCTAGTTAGCTCCTCATTTAGACAGCTCGAGCAGTTCCGTCAGTATTACAACTTCCCGAACCTACTTGACGTTGGTCGCTACAACATCGATGGAGTTGTTCAAGACACCGTGTTGGCTGTTCGTGAACTAAACCAAGCAGGTCTTGGAGACTCACAGTCTTGGTATAACAACACCATCGTTTACACCCACGGCTATGGAGTGGTTGCAGCATTTGGAAACCAGAGAACCGTTGATGGTCAGCCGGTGTTTATGCAATCCGGTATCCCAACCACCGGAAAGCTTGGAACCTATGAGCCTCGCGTTTACTTCGGTGAGAACTCACCTGCCTACTCAATCGTTGGTGCACCTGAGGGAGCAGAGCCTCTAGAGCTTGACTTCCCAGCCGGCGAGGGCGAGAACGACCAGACCTACAACACTTTCTCCGGTGACGGAGGTCCGATGATTTCTGGAATCATTCCACGCCTTGCATACGCCTTGAAGTTCCAGAGCGAGCAGATCTTGCTATCGGATGCCATTACCTCCGAGTCACAGATTCTTTATGACCGCGACCCGCGTCAACGCGTTGCAGCGGTAGCACCATTTTTGGAGCTGGACTCAGATGTTTATCCAGCAGTTGTTGATGGAAAACTCCTTTGGATTGTTGATGGTTACACAACCTCCAACAACTACCCATACTCTCGCTCCGAGGAGCTGGCTCAGATTGTTTCTGACAGCAACTCACCTGGCGTATTTCTTAGAGGACAGGTCAACTACATTCGCAACTCCGTCAAGGCAACAGTTGATGCCTATGACGGCAAGGTGACTTTGTATGAGTGGGACGAAAAAGATCCAATTCTAAAAACCTGGATGAAGGTTTTCCCAGACACCATTCAGCCGCTTTCTTCGATGTCCGGAGAACTTCTATCGCACGTTAGATACCCAGCAGATCTGTTCAAGGTCCAGCGCGCATTGCTTGGTAGCTACCACGTTGACGAAGCTGGATCTTTCTACTCTCAGCAAGATGCTTGGATGACCCCGAACGATCCTGTTGGCGGCCAAGGTATCGGTACTTTGCAGCCTCCTTACTACTTGACCATGCAGGTTCCAGGAACTGATTCCCCTGAGTTCTCGATTTACTCAACCTTTATTCCAAGGTCGACCGGAGAATCTTCTAGAAACGTTCTAACTGGATACTTGGTGGCAAACGCCAACGCAGGTTCTGAAGATGGCAAGAAGTCGGGAGAATACGGAAGGCTCACACTGCTGACCCTTCCAAAAAGCACGATTGTTCCAGGACCTGGTCAGGTTCAAAACAACTTCAATGCTGACTCCGAAGTTTCAAAACTTCTAAACATTCTGCGACAAGGATCAACCAGGGTTCTAAATGGAAACCTGTTGACTTTGCCTGTTGGAGGTGGATTGCTTTACGTGCAACCGGTTTACATCCAGTCCACAGGTGAAACTAGCTTCCCGTTGCTTCAGAAGATCTTGGTTGCCTTCGGTGACCAGATTGCCTTCGAAGACACTTTGGATCAAGCGTTGACCTCACTGTTTGGATCTTCCGGCATGAACCCAACCCCGATTCCAACCGATCCAAACGCTGAACCAACCGAACCTGGAACTGTTGCTCCTGTATCGCCAAACCTAGAGCTTGCCTTGCAGCAGGCCCTAGAAGCAATCCAGGAAAAGGAAGCCGCTATGGCTATTGGAGACTGGACCGCATTTGGTAAAGCTGAAGAGAAACTAAAGCGAGCTATCCAAGCAGCACTTGATGCAGGCAAATAGGAAGTTGGCAGCACAAGCTTCAAAAGTGGTAGATTAGAACTTCGCCGCGGGGTGGAGCAGTTCGGTAGCTCGCCGGGCTCATAACCCGGAGGTCGTAGGTTCAAATCCTGCCCCCGCAACCACTTGTAAAAACCCCATCTTCTTAGATGGGGTTTTTCGCTTTGTGGACAACTTCTGCAAACAACAAGAATCTGTTTTAGCTTCTCCGACATGAGAAAAATTCAGCGGGCAGGTTTTGCTTTGACAAGCGTTCTTATCGCAACAGCTTTAGTGAACTTTGATACTTCGTTGGCGATGGCCTGCAGTTCTGGATCTTCTGGTTCCGGCCTAAGCCATGGTTCGAAATTAGGTTCGGGGTCAGTCACAGTCTGTGCTGGCTCATCGTCTTCTTCACCGGGGTCATCCACCACGCAAACCATCACCAAGACCGTGACGGTTCCAGTTCCACCAAAGCCCAAGCCTGCACCGAAACCCGCACCAAAACCGGCTGCTAAACCTGCAAGCGCGACCGCTCCCAAACCCACAGTTGCAGCAGTTAGTTGCCCGAGCGCATCTCAGATGGCATCCATGCCCAGATCTGCCGATGCGGCGCAGCGTTGGGTTGAGTCAATTTGTTCACCTGCACCAAAAGTGGTTGCTGCCCCAAAGCCATCACCGAAGCCGGTTCTAAAAACAAGGACCATGACAATCACCGAAACCATAACTATTGATATCCCAGGGGAGTCTTATTCAGCAGCGGATGCTGTCGAGTTTGAACCGAATCCTTTGATTGCCTCGGTTTATCCAGGCAAGGTACTAAGCCGCGGACAGTTAGCAAAATTCTCCTCGAATCCAAGTTCGCACTACGGTTCTGGGATTGTTTTGGGAAGACAAGCTGAAGTTCACTTTGTTCCGATTCGTTCGAAATGGACATTTAGCGATGGATTGCTTGCGGACGGGGCTGATACCCAGCGGGAATTCAAAACCGCAGGTAAGTATCAAATCCGAGCTTTTGTGGAGTATTCGGTTAGTTATCGACTAGTGGGTGAAAGTGCGTGGGAAGCAGTTGATGGAACCTTATTGATTGAAAGTAACTTGCTGGAAGTAGTGGTTGGGGCCTTTGGTTTCAAAGCCGATCAGAGCACTCAGGGAGTCTTGCTGGTTGGTGCCGATTGCTTGGGCCGAGCTGGGGCATTCGGTTGCGACATATAGGCAATTCTGGGGAATCTATCTGCTTGGTCTAGGGTTTCTCTCAGTATCTGTTCAGACAAATTTGTCATTATTGGAACAGACGAAAGGCCACTTCATTGACCAAGCTAGAACCCGAGCAAAGCTCACTCAGTCGCAAGAACAGCTACAACAATCAGTTCTTGTTTGACCCACCGGTTGCTCTTACGCCTGCCAAGGCAAAGAAGAAGCGAGTCCGCGAAAAGCGCCTGACCTTCTTTACCGCCACCTCTGTTGCAGTTTTGGGAGCAATCATTGGTGCCGCGGTTGGTTCCGGTGCAGGTGTGGTTGCCTTCAATTACCTTTCACGTCCCGCTGCGATTGTTGTCAACGATCTAGAGAACGTCAACTGGGCGACAGCCGCATCCGCAACAGCAGCTCCGGCTGTTGTCACAATTCGCGTCGCCGGTGACTCTCAAGGTGGAAACGGTTCTGGAATTGTGCTCTCAGCCGATGGATATATCCTGACAAATGCCCACGTGGTTAGCATCAACGGCAGCACCGAGAACGTTCGGCTTTCGGTGAGAACTAGCGATGGGGGAGTCTTTTCGGCAAAGCTTGTCGGTGCTGATCCAACTAACGATTTGGCAGTTGTGAAGATTGAACCCACCAAGCCACTCACACCAATTGTCTTTGCTGACTCAGCACTTGTGAATGTTGGCGACCAAGTAGTTGCCATTGGTGCTCCCCTTGGACTTGAGGCAACAGTGACTCGCGGAATCGTTTCTGCATTGAACCGAACCATTCAGGTTGCATCATCTGAATCTCCAGATCAGAGCAGTCTTGAGTTCTGGTCGGGAGATGCTGGAAGACCTATCAACCTAAGTGTTATTCAGACCGATGCCGCCATCAATCCTGGAAACTCAGGCGGTGCATTGGTAAATGACAGAGGAGAACTAATTGGCGTGAACGTCGCAATCGCCAACGCTGGCTCTTTTGGCCAGGCAGGAAATATTGGAGTGGGGTTTGCAATTCCCGCTAACGTCGCACAGCGTATCGCCAATGAAATCATGACCACCGGAGAAGTTAGCCACGGCCTTCTTGGAGCATTGGTTACTGATGCACTCTCATCTGAGGATGGCGCTGGCTTTGCCATCGGGGTAACGGTTGTTGAGTTAACGCCAGATGGAGCAGCAGAAAAGGCAGGAATTTTGGCCGGGGATGTCATAACCAGCATCAACGGAAAACCCCTAACAACCGCCAGCGAGCTAACTGCTGCCGTTAGGCAGGAGCCAGCCGGTGCCAAGGTTAAGATTGAAGTTATTCGAAACAACATCAAACTGACATTTGATGTTGTTTTGCAAGAAGCCAATGAATAAGCACCGGAAGTGAGCACTTTGAATCAGATCGCACCAACCGAAACCAATGAGTTTGGTACCGACACAACTGCGGCCCCAAAGCTAATTGAGCCAGGCGATCATGAAAGATTTTCGCACTACGTGAAAAAAGAAAAGATCGTTGAGTCGGCCGTCATGGGCACACCGGTTATTGCACTTTGCGGAAAAGTTTGGGTACCGGGAAGAGATCCAAAGAACTTTCCAATTTGTCCAGCCTGCAAGGAAATACACTCCAAGCTAAAGCCTGGCGATGAGGATAAGAACTAAACGAATTTAGTTGGTATCGCAGGCTCACCTTTAGTTAGGCGATGAGCACTTGCGGGAAGTTCTGCCTTCACCTTTGCATGATGAGCCCTTGCAGCATCAACACCAGATTTTCCAAGCAGACCTGTTTGGATCTCACCTTGAATAACAAGATCTACTAAAAGCTGCCTTTGTCCTGCAGCCAAATCTTCCTGGGTTGTCGAAATAACTTCAGCAGTGGCGATCTGGTTCTCATGAGCGCGAGCCGCATGTTTTTTACCACCTAGGTTGGTCTTTTTGGCCGATTGCTTAGAAACCGCGTGCCATTCGCCTGATTCGTTTTGGAACGCCACCATTTTGTATACAAACCCGGCAGCCGGAACTCCAGAACCTGTCACAACAGAGGTGCCAACACCGTAGGTGTCAACCGGTGCCGCGGCCAGCGAAGCAATGGCAAATTCATCAAGGTCATTAGTGACGGTGATCTTGGTCTGACTTGCACCAAGTTTGTCTAGTAGGCGTCTAGCCTTGGCTACCTCGATTGGTAAATCTCCGGAGTCAATGCGAACACCGCCGAGTTTTGTCCCTGCCACGCTGATGGCATTTTCAATTCCTGCTTCGATGTTGTAGGTGTCAACTAGGAAAGTGGTGTTTGCTCCAAAAGAATCCAGTTGTGCGCTGAAAGCTTGCTTCTCACTGTCGTGAAGCAATGTGAAGGCGTGAGATGCGGTTCCCATCGTTGGTATGCCAAAGCTTCGTCCAGCTTCAAGATTTGATGTTGAGCTAAAGCCTGCGATGTAGGCAGCACGAGCTGCTGCCACAGCGGAAGATTCACCGGTTCTGCGAGAGCCCATCTCGGATACGCTTCTAGACCCAGCGGCCGTGACCATCCTGGCGGCAGCGCTGGCAACTGCGCTGTCGTAGTTCAAAGTGGAGAGAATTAAGGTTTCCAGGATTACGGCTTCCGCGAAAGTGGCTTCCACTATCAGCACGGGAGAGTATGGAAAGTAAATCTCGCCTTCGGCGTAGCCGTGGATATCTCCCGAGAATTTGTAGTTTGAAAGCCAATCTGCAGTTGGTTGATCAATGATTTTTTCAGATAACAACCAGTTGATTTCTTCGTTTGAGAAGCGGAACTGATTTATAAGTTCTAGAAGCCTGCCGGTCCCAGCAAAGACGCCATAACGTCTACCGCCAGCAAGAGTTCTTGAGAAAACCTCGAAGACACCCTTGCGGTGAGCTTTTCCAGACTTTAGTGCAGCCTGGAGCATGGTTAGCTCGTAGCGATCAGTAAGTAGGGCTGTTGTGGAAAGCACAGGATAAGCCTAGCCCGAGGGGCCCGCAATAGAATTGGGGCGTGAATGATCCTCAACAAAGCGCACCAATAGGAGTCTTCGACTCTGGCGTTGGAGGGCTAACGGTTGCTCGGGCAATCATTGACCAGCTTCCAAATGAATCCATCATTTACGTTGGCGATACCGCCAACACCCCTTATGGACCAAAGGCGCTTTCTGAAGTTAGAGAGTTAGCCCTTGCCGTCATGGACAAGCTCGTTGACGAGGGTGTCAAAGTTTTGGTTATCGCATGCAACTCGGCATCAGCCGCGGTACTTAGAGATGCTCGCGAAAGATACACCGAGGGCCGCGGTATTCCGGTAGTTGAAGTTATTCAACCTGCAGTTCGTAGAGCTGTTGCCTCAACTTCCAACGGAAAGGTTGGAGTGATTGGAACTCAGGCAACTATCGCATCCAAGGCCTACGACGATGCTTTTGCCGCAGCTGTTGACGTTGAGCTATTTAGTGCGGCCTGCCCAAGTTTTGTTGAATTTGTTGAAAAGGGAATCACGAGCGGCCCAGAGATCATTACCGCTGCCAGGGAGTATCTGGCTCCGCTAAAACAAGCTGGCGTGGACACTCTGGTTTTGGGCTGTACTCACTACCCACTCCTAACTGGTGCACTATCTCTTGTCATGGGAGATGGAGTAAACCTTGTTTCATCCGCCGAAGAAACAGCCAAGGATCTTTACAAAGTTCTTGTTGATAATGATTTGCTTCGAACCGATGCCACGTCGCCAACTCTTAGCTTTAGAGCAACTGGGGATGCTGCAAGCTTTGAGAAGCTGGCCAAGAGATTCTTAGGACCTGAAGTATCCAAAGTTGAAAAGCTTTAGAAAAAAGAATAGGAAAACAACTTGCAAAGAGTAGATGGAAGATCTCCAGATCAGCTTCGAAAAGTCACCGTGGAGCGAGGCTGGTCCTCACACGCTGAAGGCTCGGCTCTGATCAGCTTTGGTGAGACCAGGGTGCTGTGCACCGCATCTTTCACCAATGGTGTCCCGCGCTGGAAAGTTGGCAAGGGCGAAGGCTGGGTCACAGCTGAGTATTCAATGCTTCCTCGTGCAACCCACGACAGATCAGACCGCGAAGCCGTAAAGGGAAAAATTGGCGGTCGCACCCACGAGATTTCAAGGCTGATTGGCCGAGCACTTCGTTCGGTTGTTGATTTCAAAGCCCTAGGTGAAAACACGATCGTTATCGACTGCGATGTTTTGCAGGCCGACGGTGGAACACGCACCGCTGCAATTACCGGCGCATACATCGCACTAGTTGATGCAATCGAGTGGGGTAAGACGCAGAAGTTCATTTCGGACAAGAAGCAGCCACTTTCAGACAGCATCGCCGCTATCTCAGTTGGAATAATCGATCAGGTGCCGATGCTGGATTTGGCATACACCGAAGACGTTAGAGCAGAAACTGACATGAACGTTGTTGTAACTGGTTCTGGCAAATTCGTTGAGGTTCAGGGAACCGCTGAAGCCGCTCCATTTGATCGTGCTGAATTGAACGCTCTTTTGGATCTCGCACTAAAGGGAACCGCAGAGCTAACTGCTTTGCAGGCTCAGATTTTAGCTAGCCCGAGGCCTTGAAGTTGGAGCTGGTCCTAGCAACCCATAACGCCCACAAAGTAAAAGAAGTGGCTGCAATTTTGGAGCCCATTGTTCCGGGTTTGTCTTTGCTTGGCTACGACGGGCCAGAACCAATTGAAGACGGCTCATCATTTCTCGAAAACTCTTTGATTAAGGCAAGAGCTGCCTTTGCTCACACTGGTAAAGCGTCAATTGCAGATGACTCGGGCATTGCCGTAGAGATTCTCGGCGGATCTCCTGGAATCTTTTCAGCGCGTTGGTCTGGTTCAAAAAACGACGCGCAGAATCGCCAGCTGCTGCTTGCGCAGTTAGCTGATGTTCCAGAAGGTAATCGTCAGGCAAGTTTTATCTGCACCATTTCTATGGTGAGTGATGCGGGGGAGCAAAGTTTCACCGGAGTGTGCCCTGGGAGAATTGCGTTTTCAGAATCTGGCGAAAACGGATTTGGGTACGACCCAATCTTTATTCCTGAAGGCTTCGAGGTGACCACTGGAGAACTAGAGCCGATGGTGAAAAACTCAATTAGTCATCGATCTATGGCGCTGTCTCAGCTGGCTAGCTTTTTGCGCCCCCAGTAGGATTCGAACCTACGCTCCCGCCTCCGGAGGGCGGTGCTCTATCCCCTGAGCTATGGGGGCAATACTTGCTTCAGCCTAACAGCGTGGCTAGAAATGGGGCTTTCTCGGTATGATTTGTAAAGAATTCCCTTTATTTACCTAAGGTGTTTCTCACCGCCGAGATCTTTGAATTCTTTTTAGCTCCTACTCGTGAGGCAAAACCGTGACTCCAGCAGAACTAGCTGTGGCCATTCGGCGCATCTTGGAACAGATGCAAGCTGATGGCTCGCTGGTCGCGGCCGAACTGCCCGCTGAGATTGTTGTTGAGCGCCCAAGAAATCGTGAGCATGGTGATTGGGCAACCAACGCCGCTATGCAACTATCTGGATTGTTTGGTCTGAACCCGAGAGCTTTTGCAGAACTGCTAGCGCCAAGAATTGAAGCTCTGGATGAAGTTTCCAAGGTGGATATCGCAGGTCCAGGATTTATCAACATCACCTTGAACCTCGCAAGCGCCGGAGCCTTAGCAAAAGCGATTGTTGAAGCAGGCTCGAACTACGGCAAGGGCGAGAGCCTAAAGGGCCTGAAGATGAACTTGGAGTTTGTCTCAGCAAACCCAACCGGTCCAATCCACATGGGAGGAACCCGTTGGGCAGCTGTTGGAGACTCACTTGCTCGAGTTTTGGCATTTCAGGGAGCTCAAGTCACACGCGAGTACTACTTCAATGACCACGGAGAGCAGATCGACCGTTTTGCTAGATCCCTATTGGCTCGTGCCAAAGGCTTGCCAGCACCAGAGGATGGATACGGCGGTCAATACATAGAGCAGATTGCAAACGCAGTGATGGCTAAATCCTCAAAGGACATCCTGACTCTCAGTGACGAGGACGCCCAAGAAGCATTCCGCGCTGAGGGAACTGAGCTGATGTTTGGTGAGATCAGGCAGTCGCTGCACGAGTTCGGTGTTGATTTTGATGTTTACTTCCACGAAAACTCGCTGCATGACTCAAAAGCAGTTGAGAAGGCAATCACACGACTTCGTGAATTGGGACACGTATTTGACGAAGACGGCGCTGTTTGGCTTCGCTCAACCGAGTTTGGTGACGACCGGGACCGAGTAATTATCAAGTCTGACGGAAATGCTGCCTACATCGCAGGAGACCTTGCTTACTACTTAGATAAGCGTGAGCGCGGATTTGATCGCTGCCTAATCATGCTTGGAGCTGACCACCACGGTTATGTTCAGCGAATGATGGCGATGTGTGCGGCATTTGGCGATGAGCCAGGAGTGAATCTAGAAATTCTCATTGGTCAGATGGTGAACCTGCTTCGCGACGGCGAGCCAGTTCGCATGTCTAAGCGCGCTGGAACTGTCGTCACGATGGAAGATCTAGTTGAGGCAGTAGGCGTTGATGCTGCAAGGTATGCGCTCGCAAGGTCATCTTCAAACTCACAACTGGATATCGACCTTGCTCAGTTATCCAAAAAGACCAATGACAACCCGGTGTTTTATGTTCAGTACGCGCATGCCAGAACTCAACAGGTTGCGGTAAATGCAAAGAGCATGAGCGTGGACCACTCGAACTTCGACCCTGCGCTATTGAATCACCCGACCGAGACCGATTTGCTCGCGAAGCTTGGAGAGCTGCCAAGACTCGCCGTTCAGGCCGCTGAGTTTAGAGAGCCACATAGAATTGCTAGATACCTCGAAGAAGTTGCCGGCAGCTACCACCGCTGGTACGACAACTGCAGAGTTATCCCGCTGTCGGACAAGCCGGTTGAGCCAATTCATTCCACGAGATTATGGCTCAACGACGCAGCCGGTGTTGTACTTAGAAATGGTCTTGGACTTTTGGGTGTCCAAGCGCCGGAGCGGATGTAATCATGAGTGCTAATCAAGCTAAATTTGCTCCAGCTTGGCTGATTGAGCCAAAGGACGCAAACCACATCGATTCCAAGATTTGGCCGGCTGGTATGACTAGGTCCCAAGCGGGAGATATTTCTTTGGCTGGTGTCCCGGTTGGACAGTTGGCTGCTCAGTATGGAACTCCTTTGATGCTGATTGACCAGGATGACTTTTTTGCAAGGGGCAAGAAAGTCAAAAGCGCTTTCGAAAAGGCAGCAGCTGGAATTGGATCGAGCGCGAAGATTTACTACGCAGGCAAATCGCTACTAACAACTGAGATCGTGAAGTGGATTGACCAGCTTGGATTGAACCTCGATGTTTCATCCGGGGGAGAGTTGGCGCTTGCTCTTTCGGGTGGAATTAGTCCTGATCGAATCGGCCTACACGGTAACAACAAGTCTCTGTATGAAATCGGTCGGGCCGTGACAGCAAATGTCGGGGCAATAGTTATTGATTCTGAAATTGAGATTGAACGCATTGCTTCGGTTGCTGGAGCGCAAGACAAGATTCAGCCTGTTCGCATTCGAGTCAATTCCGGGGTGCACGCCTACACCCACGAGTACCTTGCAACCGCGAGGGAAGATCAAAAGTTTGGTATCGCCATTTCAGATGTCCCGGCACTGGTTGCGAAAATTCGATCACACTCACACTTGAAGTTTCTTGGTCTGCACTCGCACATCGGTTCGCAGATCTTTGCCATTGAAGGCTTTGTTGAATCTGTTCGTCGATTGATCCCGCTTCACAAGCAGCTTCTTGAAGGCGGGGAGGTCCCGGAGCTCAATATCGGTGGGGGATTTGGAATCAACTACACCTCTGCCGATCAAGCGCCAGCTATTGAGGTTTTTGCTGACCAAATTTCCAATGAGGTTGCCAAGCTTTGTGGCGAGGCAGGCATTTCGGTTCCGGTACTTTGCTTCGAACCCGGCCGAGTAATTTCAGGACCTGCAGGAATCACTGTCTACAACGTCGGAACCATCAAAGACGTGCAGCTTTCTGAAGACGGTGTAGCTGGAGTAAGAAAGTACATCAGCATCGATGGAGGCATGAGCGATAACGCACGGCCAAGTCTTTACAGTGCCGACTACTCACCAATTCTTGCTTCTAGATCTTCAACCGCGAAACCAGCACTATCGAGAGTGGTTGGTAAGCACTGCGAGAGCGGCGACATTGTTGTCAGAAACTGCTACCTGCCAGAAGATGTAAACCCCAACGACCTAGTGGCCGTTGCCGCAACCGGCGCCTACTGTCACTCGCTGGCTAGCAACTATAACTATCTAACTCGCCCCGCAATTGTTGCGGTCAAGGGCGGAAATGCTCAGCTAATACTTAGAGCTGAAACCGAAGCCGACATGTTTGCACGCGACCCTGGCTACTCGGAAGACAAGACAGGGTAGTTTTGAATGGGTAAGGAATCGAATTTGAGTGAATATCGCCCTATCAGGGTTGCGTTGCTTGGCGCCGGATCAGTTGGATCCGAGGTCGCCAGGCTATTGCTTGAGCAAAAAAGTGAATTAGCAGCGCGCGTCGGTGCTGATCTGGAGCTTATTGGTGTTGCAGTTCGGGATCTAAAAACCAAGCGCAACGGATTTCCAAAGGAGCTGTTGACTACAGATGCCGAGAGTTTGATTCTTGGCGCCGACATCGTGATTGAAGTTATGGGTGGTTTACAGCCAGCCAAGGACTACATTCTTATGGCCCTTAATTCTGGCTCAGATGTAATAACCGCGAACAAGGCACTACTTGCAACTCACGGTTCAGAACTATTCAACGCAGCCGAACAGGTCGGCGCTCAGCTTTACTTCGAGGCTTCGGTTGCCGCAGCCATTCCAATCATTCGTCCACTTCGCGAGTCTTTAGCTGGAGACCGCGTGACTCGAATCATGGGAATCGTAAACGGTTCGACCAACTACATTCTTGACCGAATGGACAAAAGCGCAATCACGCTTGAAGCCGCCATGAAGGAAGCCACCGAGCTTGGCTATCTCGAGGCAGATCCTTCTTTGGATGTTGATGGCTACGACGCTGCACAGAAGGCAGCAATTCTTGCCTCGCTGGCTTTTCACACCGAGGTTCCTCTGGAGAAGGTTTACCGTGAGGGAATCACCGGCGTCACAGCTGAACAGATTGCAGCTGCGAAACGAGATGGGTTTGTAATCAAGTTGCTTGCAATTTGTGAATTTATTGAGGCTGACGACTCTGGCCCTGAGGGAGTATCCGTTCGGGTTTACCCAGCCCTTGTTCCAAGATCTCACCCTCTGGGTTCAGTCGATGGTGCCTACAACGCCGTTTTTGTTGAGGCCGCAGCTGCTGGCCGATTGATGTTCTATGGATCTGGTGCTGGAGGAACCCAAACCGCCTCAGCGATTTTGGGAGACGTAGTTTCAGCTGCTAAACGCCACGTTGCTGGCGGACCAGGTCTTGCTGATTCAATCCACGCAAACTTTGAAGTACTGGATATGAGCCGAGTCAAGACTCGCTACGTAATTCAACTCGAAGTAAAAGATCAGCCGGGTGTGCTTGCAAAGATCGCTAGCTTGTTCTCTGAGCACGGCGTTTCTATTGAAACTGTTGAGCAGGCGGTGCTGGGACGTAACTTGCAAACCGCAAGTTTGGAAATCGGTACTCACTTAGCAAGCGATGCAGCTTTGGCTGGCGTGGTTAAGGCCCTGAAATCCAACGATGCAGTACAGGCAGTCTCCTCCTTTATTCGGGTTGAGGGACTGTAATGAGATTTATTGCAATGAAAAGAGGTGTCTACCTTGTTTGGTAAACCAAAGAAGGCGCATCAGTGGCGCGGAGTTATCAATGAGTATTTCTCCCGACTTGATGTAGACAAGAGCACCCCGGTCATCACACTCGGAGAAGGTGGCACACCACTTATTGAAGCCCCTGCTCTGGCAAAACTCGTCGGAGCAGACCGCGTCTATCTAAAGTTTGAAGGAATGAACCCAACCGGTTCATTCAAGGACCGCGGTATGACCATGGCCGTTTCCAAGGCCGTAGGCCACGGAGCCAAAGCTGTGATTTGTGCATCGACTGGAAACACTTCAGCATCGGCTGCTGCTTACGCAGCTGCAGCTGGAATCAAGTCTGTGGTGTTGGTTCCAGAGGGCAAAATTGCACTTGGAAAACTTTCTCAGGCAGTTGCGCACAAGGCTCAGATTCTTCAGGTTCAGGGAAACTTCGATGACTGTCTAACTCTGGCTAGAGATCTATCAACCAACTACCCAGTGCACTTGGTGAACTCGGTGAACCCTGACCGTATCGAAGGTCAGAAAACTGCAGCCTTCGAAGTTGTTGACGCTTTGGGTCAGGCTCCTGATTTCCACGTGCTTCCGGTTGGAAATGCTGGAAACTACTCGGCCTATTTCAAGGGCTACCAAGAAGATTTCAAGGCTCGTCGCATCAAGGCTTTGCCGAAGATGTATGGCTACCAAGCCGAGGGCTCGGCACCTTTTGTTCAAGGCTCTCCGGTAAAAAACCCAGACACCATCGCAACTGCCATTCGCATTGGAAATCCTGCTTCTTGGGACCTAGCTCAGATTGCTAGGGAAAAATCTAAAGGCAAGTTTGGTGCGGTATCTGACAAAGAGATCCTCTGGATGCATCGCTTCTTGTCTCAAGAAGCCGGTGTCTTTGTTGAGCCAAGCTCGGCTACCGGTGCAGCTGGGCTTTACAAGGCCTCACAAACTGGAGAGAGTTTTGCCGGCGCACTGATTGTCATCACCGTGACTGGCCATGGACTCAAAGACCCAGGTTGGGCCCTGAAGGACGAAGCAGGAAACGAGATCACCCCAGAAGCAGTTTCTACAAATGCCGCTGAGGTAGCGGAGAGATTGGGATTGGCCTAAAAATGCCAGTAGCTGAAGGAACCTTAGTAAAGGTAAAGGTACCTGCAACATCTGCAAACCTTGGACCTGGTTTTGACACGCTCGGAATCGCGCTTGCTTACTATGACGACCTAGAAGTCACTGCAACAAAACCTGGAACTATCTCGGTTGTTGTCAGCGGCGAAGGTGAAGGCCAAGTTCCACTAGATGAATCCCATCTGGTTGTTCGCGCGATTCTTGAAACTTTCAAGCGTCTCAAGCAGCCAGCCCCAGGCCTTGCCCTTCGTGCCGTAAACCGCATTCCTCACGGTCGGGGAATGGGCTCATCAGGAGCGGCGGTCGTTTCCGGAATCATGGCGGCCAAGGGTTTGCTTACCGGTATTGCCGAAGTAAGCGACAAGCTGATGCTGGATCTTGCTACCGAATTTGAGAATCACCCAGACAACGTTGCCCCTGCGCTTTTTGGGGGATTGAGTATTGCCTGGGAAGACGAGTCGGGACCTCACACCAAGAAGCTTTCTGTTCACCGCGGAGTATCGCCTCTGGTTCTTGTTCCAAGTAGCAAGATGTCTACCGAGCTTGCTAGATCGATGCAGCCTGAATCAGTGCCCCACGCGGATGCGGTGTTCAACGTTTCTCGATCAGCTCTATTGGTTGCGGCAATGGTTCAGTCACCTGAACTGCTTTTGGCTGCCACCGAGGACAAGCTCCACCAAAACTACCGAGCCTCAGCTATGCCAGAAACCGATGCGCTGATTAGAGTGCTTCGAGGCAATGGCCATGCCGCCGTAGTTTCGGGTGCTGGGCCTTCGGTTTTGGTGCTTGCCAGCGACCCTTCCGAGAGGCTTAGAGCCAAGGAATTAGTTGAAAAGAAGTATCCACAGTGGCAACCGCTACTGTTGGCCGTGGACAATAAAGGTGCTACGCTAGAGGTACACCAAAAACAAGACGGCAAATAAGCGTCAAATCTAGGTGCAATCCCCGCAGAAAATAACTGCGATACCACGCGATTCAAATCGTGTTGGCGATAATCAGACTTTTCAAGTCGGTTATCTAATCACTCAAGAAAGAGCAATCAAATAAATGGATGAAATCCAAGACAACAAGCCGGTTCGCAAATCCCGCAGAGCAGTAGCAGAAACTGCCGCTCCAGCCGAGGCAACCGAATCAGCATCAAAAAAGACTCGCACCAGAGGCTCAAAGCCTGCAGAAGATAAGTCAGACTCGTCAGAGGCCAAGGCCCCGAGAGAAAACTCTTCAAGTGACTCATCAAGCAGCGAATCAAGCTCAAACTCAGAAGGTGGCGAACGCCGCAGAAACCGCGACTTTGACGACGAGCGTCGTGGCGGTGGCCGTAATTCTAGAAACCGTAATCGCTACCGCGATCGCGATCGTGACCGCAGACGCGGTGGCGGCGGAAATGACCGCGAAGAAGCAGAACCAGAGATCTCCCCAGATGACGTGCTAATTAGCGTCGCCGGAATTCTCGATGTTCTAGAAAACTACGCTTTCGTTCGCACCTCCGGTTACCTGCCAGGTCCAAATGACGTTTACGTGTCATTGGGACAGGTAAAGAAGTACGGACTTAGAAAAGGTGACGCCGTAGTTGGTGCCATCCGTCAGCCTCGCGAGGGCGAAGGTCAGGGCCGTCAGAAGTTCAACGCTCTAGTGCGCGTTGATTCAGTTAACGGTCTCGACCAGGACGCTTCAACCGAGCGCGTGGAGTTTGGAAAGCTAACTCCGCTTTACCCACAGACCAGACTGCGCCTCGAAACCGAAGCCAACAAGCTATCAACTCGAATCATCGACTTGGTTGCTCCAATTGGTAAGGGTCAGCGTGGATTGATCGTTTCTCCTCCAAAGGCTGGAAAGACACTTGTTCTCCAGGCCATTGCCAACGCGATTGCAACTAACAACCCAGAGGTTCACCTAATGGTTGTTCTAGTTGACGAGCGTCCTGAGGAAGTAACCGACATGCAGCGCACAGTCAAGGGTGAAGTTATCGCTTCTACCTTCGACCGTCCTGCAGAAGATCACACCACGGTTGCCGAACTTGCAATTGAGCGCGCGAAGCGCCTAGTTGAGCTTGGCCACGATGTTGTAGTTCTTTTGGACTCAATCACCCGCCTAGGTCGCGCATACAACCTAAGCGCTCCAGCATCCGGTCGAATTCTCTCCGGTGGTGTTGATTCGTCAGCGCTTTACCCACCGAAGCGTTTCTTTGGAGCTGCTAGAAACATTGAAGATGGCGGATCACTAACCATCCTTGCAACTGCTTTGGTTGAGACCGGATCCAAGATGGATGAGGTTATCTTCGAAGAGTTCAAGGGAACTGGAAACATGGAGCTTCGTTTGTCTCGCGCACTTGCCGACAAGAGAATCTTCCCAGCGGTAGATCTAAACGCATCTGGAACCAGACGCGAAGAGATGCTGATGAACCCGGACGAGACCAAGATCATTTGGAAGCTTCGTCGTGCACTTGCAGGTCTTGAACAGCAGCAAGCTCTTGAGCTTGTGCTGAACCGCCTGAAGGAAACTTCAAGCAACGTTGAATTCCTAATGCAGGTTCAAAAGTCCATGCCGATTCCTTCAGGTTCCGACGGAGAATAATGCTCGATTCAGTCCAGCCCCTGCTGGCTGAGCACGCCTCGCTTCAGGAGCAGTTATCTGATGCAGCAGTGCATCAGAATCCAGCCTTAGCCAAGAAGCTAAACCGACGCTACGCGGAAGTTAGCGCAATCGTTTCTGCCTACCACCAAGTCGTTGAGCTAAACGATGACTTGGCTGCGACAAAGGAACTTGCAAAGGAAGACGAAGCATTCGCGGCAGAACTGCCTGCCGTAGAACAAAAGCTCCAGGAAGCCAACGAGAAACTTCGTCGCTTGCTGATTCCAAGAGATCCTGACGACGGTCGAGACGTAATCATGGAAATCAAGGCCGGTGAAGGTGGTGCTGAATCAGCCCTATTCGCTGCTGATCTTCTGCGCATGTACATCCAGTACTGCAACTCAAAGGGTTGGAAGACCGAGATTCTAGATAAAAACGAATCCGACCTGGGCGGTTACAAAGATGTTCAGCTTGCCATCAAGGGAAATTCCAATGACCCTGCCGAGGGAGTATGGGCACACCTGAAGTATGAAGGTGGAGTTCACCGCGTTCAGCGCGTTCCAGTTACAGAAACCCAAGGCCGTATTCACACCTCAGCTGCCGGAGTATTGATCTTCCCTGAAGTTGATGCTCCTGAAGAAGTCGAGATCAGCGCAAACGATATCCGGGTTGATGTTTTCCGCTCTTCTGGTCCCGGTGGACAGTCTGTAAACACCACAGACTCTGCAGTTCGAATCACTCACCTTGCAACCGGAATCGTGGTTTCGATGCAGAACGAGAAGTCTCAGCTACAAAACCGTGAAGCCGCGATGCGCGTGCTTCGTGCCAGACTTTTGGCTGCGAAGCAGGAAGCGATTGATGCCGAGCAGTCTGCTGCAAGAAAATCTCAAGTTCGATCGGTTGACCGGTCCGAGCGAATTAGAACTTACAACTTTCCTGAAAACCGCATTGCTGACCACCGAACCGGCTACAAGTCTTACAACCTAGACCAGGTTATGGACGGTGCATTAGAACCGGTAGTTCAGTCCGCAATTCAAACTGACGAAGAAGCCAGACTGGCAGCACTGGGGCAGAAGTAAATGCTCATTTCGGAAGCCCTGGAATTAGCTACCGACAAGTTCTCCGCTGCGGGAGTTTTATCTCCAAGTGTCGATGCTGAACTATTGGGCTGCTTCATTCTCGAAGCGTCCCGATCAGAGCTAACTCTTTTGGCAATTGCGGGAGAGATTTTCCCTGAGAACAGGCTCGCGGATTTTTTAGAAGCTGTTCAAAGACGCGAAAAGCGTGAACCACTTCAGCACATCACTGGTCTTGCCCCCTTTAGGCACTTGGAGCTTGAAGTTGGACCCGGTGTGTTTATTCCGCGTCCTGAGACAGAACAACTTGTTGATCTGGCAATTCAAAAGCTTGAATCCATTCAAAATCCAGTGATTGTGGATTTGTGCTCTGGAAGTGGAGCAATCTCGATTGCGCTCAATACTGAAGTTGCCGCTTCGACTGTTTATTCAGTCGAGCTTTCAAAGGATGCGTTTTCGTTCTTGACCCGAAACTATCAACGCTACGGATTAGATCCGAAGGCACTTAGAAATGAGAACCTAACAACTGCGCTGGAAGAACTTGAAGCGGGCGTAGATTTAGTGGTTTCCAATCCGCCCTACATTCCAGATGCCGCAGTTCCAATTGACTTAGAGGTTCAGCTTCATGATCCAGCTCTTGCCCTTTATGGCGGGGCGGACGGTCTGGATGTGATTCGCCAGATTTCCACTCGAGCTTGGTATTTACTAAGGCCCGGTGGGCACTTGGTGCTTGAACATGCCCACACCCAAGCCCCTGCAATCGGTGAACTACTATTAACCCAAGGTTGGCAGGAAGTGGTTTCTGCTTCAGATCTAACCGGCAAAGACCGGATGATTTCGGCAGTAAGACCATAAAGGCATAGACAATAGGCGGTGTTCAGTGGAGCGAATCTACGACTGTTCCGTCGACACTGATTTATTGACAGGCATGAGACTGGCAAAAGCCGCCCTTGGAAGAAAAGAGTTGGTGGTAGTCCCAACCGATACCGTTTACGGTTTGGCTTGTGACGCTTTCTCTCACGAGGGAGTGACAAAACTACTTGCAGCGAAGGGAAGAGATCGTCAGGCTCCGCCACCGGTACTTATCGGAAACGCCGCAGCCTTGGAAGGTCTTGCACAAGATATTCCACAGCTAGCTCACAAATTGGCAGAAACTTTTTGGCCTGGTGCACTAACCATGATTTTGAAAGCCCAACCTTCGCTTACATGGGATCTTGGCGAGACTAAAGGCACCGTCGCACTTCGCATGCCAGATCACAAAATTGCACTAGCTCTGCTCCAGGAAACCGGTCCGCTTGCAGTTTCCAGTGCAAACCTGACTGGCGAACCTGCAGCTATCACATGCCAGCAAGCTGAGATTGCTCTCGGAGCAAAGGTAAAGGTTTACCTCGACGGGGGAGCCAGCCCGAAGGGCGAGGCTTCGACAATTGTTGACATGACGAGTTTGGTCGACACCGTTTCCGAATCTGGAGAGATCGTCACAACTGGCAAGGTAAAAATTGTTCGCCGCGGGGCACTCAGTCAACAAAAACTTGCAACAGTTCTTGGCGAATTCTTGGAGGGCTAGCGCTTGAGAGCCTACCTTTTGATCATGGCGGTTGCCGCGCTGGTGACTTTTGCTGCGACATTTTTGACACTTCGCCTAAGCCGCAAGCACTCAATCATGCCTGAGATTCGCGAACGTGATGTCCACACCGATCCAACTCCTCGTATAGGTGGGTTGGCGATGCTAATCGGTTTCTTGGTATCTCTTGCGGTTGCCGCATCACTTGGTTGGTTCAGCTCTGTATTTGAAGATCCAATCCACATTCTTGCCATTGCAGCGGCAGCAACGCTGATTGCGATCATCGGTGTCCTAGATGACATTTTGGATTTGGACTGGACCATCAAGCTCGCAGGTCAGTTCATGGCCGCTGGAATCTTGGCCTGGCAAGGAGTTCAGATTGTCTCTTTGCCAATAGGCGGGTTGGTGATTGGTAGCTACGGCGTCTCGATCGTGGTGACAATCTTCATCACGGTTTTGGTCATAAACGCGGTGAACTTCATTGATGGTTTGGATGGCTTGGTGGCGGGAGTAGTGCTAATCGGCACTAGCGTCTTCTTTATCTACACCTATCTACTGGCCCAGCAAACCTCACCCACCAACTACTTCAACTTGGCATCTTTGATTTCGGCAATCGTTATCGGAGTTTGTCTTGGCTTTTTGCCACTGAACTGGCACAAAGCAAAGATTTTCATGGGTGACAGCGGTGCGATGCTTCTAGGTCTACTGATGGCCACTTCAGCTCTAGCAGTTACCGGTCAAGTTGACCCGGGCGCAGTTTCGACTTCGCTTTTGGCTCCGGCATTCCTGCCTTTGATATTGCCATTAGCAATCTTGATTTTGCCGCTGCTTGATTTGACTCTTGCTGTGCTTCGCAGAATTCGGGCTGGCAAGTCACCCTTCTCAGCTGACAGAAAGCACATCCACCACAAGCTTCAGGATTTTGGGCACAGCCACACCGGTTCGGTGACTGTGTTTTATCTTTGGACAGCGTTGATTTCACTTAGCGCTCTGGCACTGCTATTTATCCCTGCTGAGTCAGTTTTGGTGTTGAGCATAGTTGCGTCTGTACCCGTGATGCTATTTACAGTTTGGCCCGTTATTGAGCGTCGCAGAAAGGCAGCTAAGTCCAAATGAAACCATCAACTAGTGCTGAACAGTTATTCAAGAATGTATTAGGGCAAACCGCGCTTCTGACCGGTTTGATCGCATCACTTGGTTCCATGGCTGGATTTATTGTCGAGGGCATGAACGGGGTAGTTAGTGCACTTATCGGTGCCGGACTGGCTTTTGCTTTCGGTGCCCTAACCGTTGTGAGCATGATCATTGGAAGAAAGCTTTCCCTGGCTGGCTTTTTTGGCGTGGTCATGGGTGGGTGGCTTATCAAGCTAATTGGGTTTGCTCTTCTGGCTAGGTCTCTTCAGGGGGCTGAATTCATAAACGGCCCAGTGCTGTTTCTGACGCTGGTCGCGGCCATTTTGGGGTCCCTGGTTATCGACTCCATTGCCGTGCTTTCAGCCCGGATCCCCGTGGTCGAGGCCTAGTTTTTTCTTGCTACACTTTTACAGGTGCCGCAACGACTGGGGCATCGACACTGTAAATCGCCGCGATAAATCGCCCCGAAACAGGAGCCTGCCCTGCTAGATAACGCACTGAGCCTTCTTATCAAGGCAGCGGTAACCGACGAATCCGGTAACTACAAGGGACCCTCCATCATGGAGTTTTACCCTGAAATCATCGCGTTTGAGGGCACTCCTTTCGCTTTGAACAGAATCATGCTGATTCGTCTGCTTGTTGTATCGCTATTGCTTATCTTGTTCTATCTCTGGACCCGTTCCTTCCAGAAAGCCAGTCGCAATCAGAGCTTTGTTCCAACCAAGTTCCAGCTAATGGGGGAGATTTCCCTCAACTTCGTGCGTACCGGTATCGCGCACGGTCAGCTTGGAAAAGTTGATGGCGACCGCTTCTTACCGCTACTAACAACGATTTTCTTCACAGTGCTGGGCATGAACATAACTGGAATCATCCCGGGGCTCAACATCGCAGCCACATCCGTGATTGGTTTGCCAATAGTCTTGGCCGCTGCCGCTTACTTCACTTTTATTTACGCAGGCATGAAAAAGCACGGATTCGGCTTTTTCAAGAACTCTCTGTTCCCATCTGGTGTTCCACCGTATCTATACGTGATGGTGACCCCAATTGAGTTCCTTTCCACCTTTATCTTGAGACCGGTCACTTTGGCTCTTCGATTGACCATGAACATGGTTGCCGGCCATCTTTTGCTGGTACTTTGCTTCGGAGCAACCCAGTTCTTCTTCTTTTACGCCGATGGATTCTTCAAGTTTTTCGGTATCGGGACATTCATATTCGGATTCGCCTTTACTCTCTTTGAGATTCTGGTGTCATTCCTACAGGCTTATGTGTTCACCCTGCTAACAACTGTTTACATTCAGTTGGCCCTGGCAGATGAGCACTAAAGAAAACTGACAACCGTCAGGGAAAAACCACGGAAGGGAAAAATCAAGTGGACATCACTAACATCGCCGAGCTATCCGGCAACATCGCCGTAGTTGGCTACGGTCTAGCAGCAATCGGTCCTGGTATCGGTGTAGGTCTTGTTGTATCAAAGACCATCGAATCCATCGCACGCCAGCCAGAACTAGCTTCAAAGCTTCAGGTCACAATGTGGCTTGGAATCGCTTTCACCGAAGCGCTAGCTCTTATCGGTCTAGCAACTCCATTCATCTTCGCCTAAACCAAGTCAGGACTAAACAATGATTTCAAGGATCTTCGTCGCTGCAGCAGAGACAGAGGCTAAAAACCCTCTCCTGCCAGCTGACTACGACATCCTTTGGTCGTCGGTTGTCTTCGTGATAATGCTCAGCTTCTTTTGGTTCAAAGTTCTTCCGAATTTCAAGAAGACTTTGGATGAGAGAACTGAAGCTATCGAGGGACGCTTAGCCGCGGCTGAGAAAGCTCAGGCTGAGGCAGCTGCCAAAACCGATGAGATCTCCAAGGCTCAAGAGAACAATCGCGCCGAAGCTAGCGCAATTCGTGAAGAGGCACGCGCCGAAGGCGCAGCCATTCTTGCCGAATTGAAAGAGCAAGCTCAGGCAGAAGCCGCTCGCATCACCTCAACTGCTAAAGCGCAGATCGAGGCGGAGCGTCAGGCTGCATTGATCTCACTAAGAGCTGAAGTTGGTTCCATGGCAATCGACCTAGCCTCGAAAGTGGTTAGCGAAAGCCTCAAGGACAGCGCAACAGCCTCCCGGGTTGTTGATGAGTTCTTGAAGGACATTCAGTCTCAAAAGGCAGGCAACTAGAAACCATGTCCAGCTCAACTAGACAAGCGGTAGCAGCGGCGAAGGAAATAATCACGCCGTTGCTAAACGACGCTGACCTGAAGTTTGCGGAAGAACTTTTCGCAATCGGTTCAGCCGTGGCCGACTCTAAGCAACTACGCAACATTCTTTCGGACCCTTCCGCCGAGATCGCTGGCAAAAAAGCTGCCCTAGCGGCTGTTTTTGGCAAGAGCGTTTCTTCAAAGACTGTTGATTTTGTTGCAAAGCTAGTTGATCTTCGCTGGTCTAGCGGCTCTGACCTAGTTCGTGCCCTAGAGCAGCTAGCAGTTCACTCGGTTGCGGCAATCGCAGCTAAGTCGAACAAGCTAGAAGCTCTTGAGGCTGAGCTGTTTGCATTCCGCCAGGTAGTTGATTCTGACCAGGAGCTTCAGATTGCGCTTGCTTCAAGACAAGCATCGAGCGATCAGAAGATTGCACTTGTGAATGCTCTTCTGGCAGGAAAGTTTGGTCCAGAGGCAGGTCTGTTGATTCGCTTCGCGGTGGTTGGTTCAACCAAGCGCCGTTTGGCAGTTGTTCTTGAGCAGTTCGGAAAGCTACTTGCCGCGTTCGCGGAGCGTTTGGTTGCAAACGTCACTGTTGCTGCACCGCTGAGCGAGAGCCAAAGAAGCGCACTGGAGAGTGCGCTAACTAAGACTCACGGCCACGCACTAAGACTGAACATTGAGGTAGACCCAGCAATCCTCGGTGGCGTAAAGGTACAAATCGCTGGAGAGATTCTTGACGGTAGCGTTGCTAACCGTCTCAAGCAAGCAAGGATGATGCTGGCGTAAGCCAACATCTAATACGGGGTTCGCCCCAGAAGTAGAGGAAGCACATGGCAGATCTGAAAATCAGCCCAGACGAGATTCGCGACGCCCTGAAGGGATTTGTGAACTCCTATGAGTCAGACAAGGCCTCGCGAAACGAGGTGGGCCACGTAATCGACGCCGGTGACGGTATCGCGCACGTTGAAGGCTTGCCTAGTGCGATGGCTAACGAGCTATTGAAGTTCGCTGATGGCACCTTGGGTCTTGCTCTAAACCTTGACGAGCGTGAGATCGGTACCGTTGTGCTCGGAAACTTCGAGGGCATTGAAGAAGGTATGGAAGTACAGCGCACCGGCGAGGTACTCTCTGTTCCAGTTGGCGATGGCTTCATGGGTCGCGTTGTTGACCCGTTGGGTAACCCAATCGATGGTTTAGGTGAGATCAAGGCTGAGGCACGTCGTGCACTTGAGCTTCAGGCTCCTGGCGTTATGGCTAGAAAATCTGTTCACGAGCCACTGCAGACCGGCATCAAGGCAATCGACGCCATGATCCCGGTTGGTCGCGGACAGCGTCAGCTAATCATTGGTGACCGCCAGACCGGTAAGACTGCAATTGCAATTGACACCATCATTAACCAAAAGTCCAACTGGGCAACTGGCGATGCCAAGAAGCAGGTTCGCTGCATCTACGTTGCAATCGGTCAGAAGGGCTCCACCATTGCTGGTGTGAAGGCTGCTTTGGAAGAAGCTGGCGCTATGGAGTACACAACAATCGTGGCTTCTCCAGCATCAGA
>Ga0208082_1000045_pt1 | contig 32186 bp, 27 predicted proteins | sample LakMenE09Jun09ns_FD_150683 | JGI IMG/M metagenome (GOLD analysis project Ga0208082, IMG submission 150683) | Freshwater microbial communities from Lake Mendota, WI - 09JUN2009 deep hole epilimnion ns (SPAdes) | ecosystem: Environmental > Aquatic > Freshwater > Lake > Epilimnion/Euphotic zone ... | reverse complement strand
AGTTCAGATCTTGCAGGCTCATCCATTTTTAGTTTTACATTACTAATAAGTCTTTGAGCCTCAATGCAAGTCCAGAGAATTGTTTCCATAGATGAACGATCCGTTCCGAGTCGGCTTACTTCCGTCCTATTCAGTTTAGCACTTAAGTCTTATAACGTCCTTTCGGAGTTCTGATAGCAATCGGTCTTCTTTTCTTTGGTCTACTACATCGTCGTTTTTAACGATGTCCATTAGTTCCCACGCTGCGTCGCAACTTATAGTCACTTGATTAGATTTGGCAAGTTGAGGCGTAGAAATAGAAAGAAGTGGAACCCATGCTAAAAGCAAAAGTGCTTTAGTCATAGGATGAACGTTAGGGGATTATTATACCCCTATTCACACTATATAGTCAAGTTTTATTTTGAAATAGTAACAATAGATACAAAAATGTATCTCTATTATACTAAAAGGCGTGAAGATTTATGAAAACCTTCGCGCAAGAAAAATTTTGGCGGAAATTTTTTACCCCAAAAAGAAAATCACTTTCGCTTTTTGGTTTTGGGTGCTTGATAACCCCATAACTTTGGATTGATTCTTCCATACCCAAAGTCAATACTCTTTAGATTTTCACGAAACTTGTCCCAGTACATATCAAACAAACGAATTCGTGATCCTCTAGTTAAATCAAAACAAATTTCCTCATCAACAATATACTTTACGATGTAAGCATCATTCGGTGCTTCTTTAGTACAGACATCAGCATATGAACCATTTTCAATTAAAATATCACAACCATAGCGTGACTTACAGGTTTCTTTTTCTGCTGGTGTCCAATAGTCCATATGCTTTTCCGTATTGTGGGTTTCTTCAACTACATCACGAACCTGACTCACGAACGACCTCCCCACTTAATATCAGGATAAGCTTGTGAAACTACTTCCCTGGTGAGTTTGTATTTGTCTGTCAGTTTTTTATCCTTAGTAAGAATAACAATTTCTGCTTCAAGAGGATGAAGACCTTGAAGAATGTTAATAAACATTGTTTCTCTACGAAGAGAACTCAATCCATCGTTACCACCCTTTACAAAATTATAAAACTTATTATATTCCTTACGAATTGATGAGCGTCCCTGGTCCTGAGAACCTAAAGAACTACTTCCCAACTCACCCATCTTAGAAACAGCATCTGTAATCTTTCCAGACAGAGTTCCGCTGAATGAAGTTTGTTCATCAGTACCTGCATAAGGTACATCTCCTGGGGGAAGAATAGAAACAACCGTCTCATCAAAGTTCCAAATAAAAAGAGTCTTCAGAGCAGGATGAGAATACTTTTGAAGTACTTCTACCTTTTTTGCTGTACTTTTTTGCTTACATGCAAGACTTAAAATCTCAAAAATAAATGGATTTGAAGGAAGATCGGGAATAGGAGATTCCTTCTTAACCGTAAATTTTGATTCAGTCTTCTTCGTCGCCGTTGTCTTCGTAGTCATGATAGTTCTCAAAGTTAAATGCAATCACCTCATCTGGAATTAGATTTCCTTGTCCATCAAACATTTCGGGGTGAGGTCGTGGAATTTCCCGATAGTTCATCATATATTCTCTTGCAACCCATCCTCCCATTATTCCAACTATAAAAAATAATACGGTTAAAAAAGAACCGAAAACTAAACTAGTTGCTAACATAGTTTTTCTCCCTCGGGAACTACTACTTTTTCCTTACTTTAATGGAAAACTCAAAGTAGATGGTTACTTCCCGTCTCAGAAAGCAAACCAACTTCTCGAATATAATATGAAAATCTTTGGGTTGCTTTCTTTTTCCTCCATTAAGAATAAATTCAACTCCACGATTAATGTGGATGTCTTTATTTATGTCCGCCATCAAACAATTTTTTGCTCTTGTAAAAACTTAACTGTATCAGTACATCCTCCTAATTTTTTATCATCAACAACAATTTGGGGAAATGTACTCCCCTCACCAAACTCGGAGTAAAATTCCTCTGCGGTAAAGTCCTTGTCAAGAGTATACACCACATGTGTCATCTTTGTCAACTTCATTACGCTTTTAATTTTGTCACAATATGGACAACCTGGTTTTGAATAGATTGTAAAGTTCATATTTCTTTATAATTTTTGTATAAGTATTTAATCAAAAAAGAACATGTGCCACAAGCGGCAGTTTTGAAGGCAGTCTCCAAAATATTCAGATGCTGAGTGAATATTTCCACCACTAAAAAGAACTAATCTGTTATAGACATTTCCTGCAACATCTACTGGTTCATATGGAGTTCTATCAAGAAATGTTCTTTGATTAAAGACTTTAAGACCTTGACCTGCTGCCCAATCAATTTGAGAATTATGGTGAATCTTAGTTTCTTTATGCCTCCACATGGTAGTTCCACATTGTGGTGGAGCATCGGGTGTTAGATAAACCATACCAGCCCAAGTCTGGTCATCGCAGTGATAAACAAGTTTTTCCCCAGACCAATTATGCTGAAAGCGACCATTCATTCCATGGTCTTCCCACTTGATAATTGGTTGTCCAAGAAGATCTTCAAATGCTTCTTTTGTTCCAGGAATGAAAAATTGCTTACGAGTTCTCCTGCCAATGTATCCAGCATCATCAAAGAAATCTTGCTCTAGAGCAAATTTTCTTACAGCATCTGGATCTCTATAGAAATTATCAACAATGATTACTCTCTGAGATTTTCTATATTCAGGATTAACACTTAATAGTTGATTCATATTAGAATCCTAGGTGCTTACTACGAACAAAATCCAAATCAAATGTTGTTGCAGAAATAAATTGTTCTTTACCCTCAAATGGCAATTCAGTTGGACCACAAATCCTCCAATCTTTACCCCACTTTTCAGTAAGGTAATCAATATTCATTGCATTAGATGCTTCAAGTTTTTCTTTCAGAGATGGATCATTCTTTTTAGTTTGACTTCCATGGGTGTAATACTCTTGCTTCTCACCAAACCCATGATAGTACATACTATTCAATTCCATAACTTTACGAATTGGTCGATGCATGAAACGCATAATCATATCAGCATCTTCACAATAGGCAGGATATAGATTTTCATCAAAAAGACCAAATGCCCTAATGATATTTTCTCTAATCAGGAATAAATCCCAACTACCAACACCATAGTCACCTTTGTTACCATGAACCATTCCGATCATTTCATCAGAATTGACAGTATTCACCATCTCTTCTAAGAATCCTGGACCAAAGGATACGTCATCATTGCAGATAATCCAGTAGGGGGACATCAGATAACACTTGATAATCAAGTTCCAAGATCCAGCAACTCCAAGATTGCCAGGAAGGTGGGCAACCTTAACTTTTTTCACATACTTATGCTTGATACTTGCCAGTTTATCCAAGTCTTCATCAAGTTCTCCTCGACCATTATTATTAACAATGAATACTTCATCGACAGGATAGTCGATGCTCATGAGTAAACGACTAACCCAGAATGTACTATTAACAACAGGTACTCCAATTACAGGTATAGACATAAGATTACAGAGAATTTAACATGTACTTTTCAGCTTTTTTAGTTTCACCATCAACGCAAATCATTTTCTGAATGATTTTTTCATCAACCAATTCTGGATGCACCCACCAGTCTTCATAAGGTCTATTATCATCGGGTGAAATATTATCTACAACTAATTTATAACCAAAAGACTCAAGGTACTTTCGAGACTTATCTCTGAAAGATTTTGTCTCATCACAATAGTAGTCATGCTCATAAGTAATGACAGCAAAGCGATGAGTCTCAAAAGGCATCGTCAGGAGTATCTTGTAGGTGACCTCAGGAGGGTCGCAATCAAGTTGTAGGTAGTCGATATCGGTTGGCATGTCTAACCCATTCAGGAACCGCTCGTAATTGACTTTGAGGGCATCTTTGAGTAAGCATGTATGCTTTCTCTCCTGATTATGGGCATTAACAAAGTTTTCATCAATATCAAGGGCAACACCGTTCCATCCATATTTTGTTTCTAATAATGCAGTATTGTTTCCATAGAAAGCATTGCCTGCTCCAATTTCAAGGTATGTTCCATTCTTCTTACCATTGAGCATGGAAAGAACAAACATATCCTGATAAGATTCTGCATAGTTCTTTTCAACCTCTTTAGAACCTTTAAACTTAAATCTTAATTTACCATGATTCTTTTTAGAATACCAATTCAACTTTGGTAATCCAGATGATTTATCACCAGTGAGTTTTTCAAGATTAGAAATAACTGCTTGGCGATGCACTTCATCAAGTTCATAGTTGTCAAGCAAGTCCTGCAACATATCACGAGACTCATCACATAGACCACACCACCAAGATGATATGGCTTTCTCAAATAGAATTCCATAAAATCCTGGATAATCTACCTTAGTGCGTAGTGGTGGTGGATTCCTATCACAAAACTCTTCAGCAACACAAGCAGTTAGATAACAATCTTTCCAACTTCCATCCTGATCAGAGCGTTCATAGTATCTCGCAAGAAGAAAATGACCTTCAGGGCGAGATGGGATAACTGTGATTGCATTCTGAATCAAACCCTTAACAGTAAATTTACGAGTTCCTTGTTTGTCATAACACATCGAAGCACGAATAAGGCACTCATACTGAAGTAGTTTATCATCAGACCTTTCAGTAGTTCTCAGATAATATGACATTGCAGCAGCAGTCTGCCCAATTTCATCATAGAAAATAGCCAACTCATAGTTAATCTCAGGATCATCTGGATTTTGAATATAAGTTTCCAGAAGATTGATTAGATATGACTCATCAACAATATCGTTTTCTGTGTTTTTCATTAATACTTTCGATGCAAACTGGTCAGGAGTAATTAAATTCAACCACTTCTTTCTATTTCTAGAAAAATTAGCAAAGTCTAATTTCTGAAATGCATTATCAAAAACTAACTTTTCTTGTTTGCCAACTTGAATGACTCCACATCCATAATCAGCATCCACAACGCACATAGAAAGATCATCTCTTTCTTGTCTCAGAGTTACAAATGCTTTCCAACAATCTCCGTTCCAAATCCCACCACGGAAGGGAATAACCTGATGCTCTTCCAGTTCTGGGTTCATATCGTGGCAGACAATGTATCCACCAGGATTCAAAATCTTTAGTGAATTTATTATGTCACGATATACTTGGTCAGCATGATGCAATCCATCGATAAAAATTACATCAAAGTTCTCAGTATTTTTTTCAAAGAAATCATCTGAAGTTGCAAAAATTGTAGCTGGAGAAGTCAGTTCAGGATCGACACCAACCTTATAATCGCATTTGATTTCCCTGAAATTCTCTCCTGCAGAGACACCAATCTCAAGATACTTTTTTGCTTTAACTTTATCAATTAGGGATTGAATAATATCAGTTCTCTTCATCGTACTTTCCAGCAATAAAATCTTCTACAACCTGAGGAGAAACTCTCAGCACATAAGCGGCATTATCTTGGAATCCAAAAGTCATTAGTAAGTCACCTTTATAGTAGCACATGCCCGTACAAAATTCAACATGGGCATCCATGAAAGAAAAGTCTTTAGAGAATCCTTGTATCTGCCAATTTTTATCCCATACAAGAAATCTGTGACGATACAATCCATCCTTTCTACCAACTTCACTCTTAAACAAATCAACTTCGTGTGTAAGAGCGAAGTAATAATTGTCTCCAAGGGGAAGCACATGAGAACCACCACGTACATCTCTGGGGATATCCACCATTTGAGTGAGAGCAATAGTCTCAGAAGTCCCTGCAGTAGGATTAACCTTGACAACTTCGGTAGGATTTGACCACTTTACATAGTGCCAATCCATATCGGGAATGGGCATCCAATTCTTTTCACAATAAGAATTAGGATCTTTGGGTGGTTCAATACGAACTCTTGAAACCTCTTTGACATAATCTTCTCCAACAACAATCTTGGACAGTTCCATTCTTCCCTGACCATTTGTTGTTGTATCCCTTCTTACACCAGAAATATACAAGTCTCCTCCCCAACGGAAAAGTCTAGCATCTTCTAGACCAACAAAATCCCAAAGAGGTTCTTTATCTAACTCAGAAGTATCAATCTTATTGACTCTCGTTATTTTTAAACTATCATCCAACTCCAAATAATAATTCGTAGTCCTTAGGTGCATATCATTTTCAGGATGCACATAAGTCAAAGGACCCCACTGATGCTGAAAAGTTTTCTTTTCAGAGTGGTAGAATGTATAGTTCACATGGCGAAGATTTACCATTAACTTACCATTATCATTGTAAATGGAAGGATTCATTAATCCCGTGCCATTTGTAAGATAAGAAGGAATGATTAAAGGATGAATACTACCACCATTATCTAAAGCAATTTTTGCAAAATGCATACACTTCAACTAAGGTTATTATCAATTATACCAAATATATATGGGTTTTACAAGTATCAGGTTGCAACCCTGGATAAGTTATAAGAATGTACGGACGATTGAGTGGAGTATCTTCCAGGATCGAATGAAGCAGGCCAAGTTTGGTTACCAACATAAAATAGTCTATCATCCTGACAAATTGCCCACCATCCATCACCCTGAGATCCTTGTATTGATGCAATGGCTGAGAACCAGTTTGCTTGCAAGTTGCCTGCGGACTGAGTAGCATCAAATTCCCATGGAAGTTTGTTTCGGTTATCCATTGTTTGACGGCCACTTCTAAAACTGACACCCTTTGCTCTACCTGGATCTGTTGTGGTATTACCACCGATAGTAAGACATCTTTGGTTAGAAGTTAGGAATAATCCAAGTCTCCATTCATCATTTCCAGTACCAACTCTACTAATATCAATAACATCATTAGAACCACTATAAACTGGAACTGGGTATTGAAGATTTGTGTTTGACCATGGAAAATCACCAGTATTTTGGTTTTCTGCCAGGAGTTGATCAAGTGAAGTAAATCTATGGTAAGATTGCACACCAACACCATAAATCATTCCCGTACTTCTCTGTTTAATAAACAATCTTGGATTATTCTGGTCATTACTTAGCCAAAAATCTTCAACATCATTGTATAAGTCTGTAATATTCCATAAGCTCCTAAGACCAGATCCTGACACCTCAAGAGATCTAGCTCTATCCCACCAAACTTTTTGCATTGGAGAAAATCCTGTTCCACCATTTGGCTCATCCCCATCGTATGAACCAGAACTATAAAGGTTGGAACCAATCCAATTAAGAAGTCCAGCCATGTGCAAAACACCATCATTTGTAAGGACAACTGTAGTATAGTAAGTATTATATCCAGCAGTTGCTATTTTTTTAATTCCGCCATGCTTTTCCCAATTATATAAAACTTTTCTTGGAGCACCAGTGTATTGGTCATTACCAACACCAAGTTGGTCATTACCATTCCATCCCCAACCCCATAGATTGCCATCTTCATCTTGAGCAAACCCATACTGATAGTTACCACCAGCTAACCAAAAATCTAAAAGTTTTCGGTTATCAAAATATTGCTGAGGAATTCTAGCTGGAACATAGCTATTAAACCAGTTATTATTATACCTAAAGTTTCTACCTAGTCCAGAGTATCCGTTATATCCCCAAGTCCATAGCCGACCATCAATATCCAGAGCACCATTAACACTACTTGAGTTGTTAGCATTAGACGAAGAACTTGTTCCAATCTTAATTGCCTGAATATCCCTTAAAAATCCCTGACCTCTACTCCCTTGAGAAGCCTGATACTGTTGAATTTGTTGGTTATAATCGAAACCACCACCAGTATTGTTTGTTCGACCAACTCTTCTCGAATAATATCTGTTAGTTGTTCCACCATCACCATGCTCCCCTGAACCCATCCAACCAGCCCAGAAAACTTCTCCATTATCAAATAAGAATCCATACATGTGTTGGTCATCACCAACGATTTGAATACATCTTGGTCTTGACCAAGTTGTACCCTGAGTTACACTAGAGTTTCTATAATTATCATAGTGGTCCCACCACTGGAATGTTGATTCAGCTGGATTATGTTGAGACGCACCAACTCCATATTCAGACCCACCATATCCATAGCTACTATGGCGACCTATATGAACTGCTTCAAACTCACCATTAATAAACGAATATCCCTGGTTAGATAAAGCACCATTATCTATTCTTCCAGGAATATGCCCCATATTTCTATCATTCCAACCCATAGGGTTGCGATTATTAAATTGTAGGATTCTATTTTCTTTATTCTGATTTGAACTAGCACTAATTCTTTGCCAATATGTTGTTGCTGATGTTCTTTCGTAGATAGGATGAATCATCCTACCATGCTTCATACAAACATAACGATCGCCATTATAATTTACTACATCTCCTGGATAGTAAGTTCCATTCTCCATCCACTGACCAGTCCACATATAACCAGAGGAATATCTATCCCATCCCTGCGTATCATTTTCTGGTTTATATTTTTCACCATATAAATTATTTTCAGCATACTTATCGGTTTTACAAATATAAGCGGCACCATTAACTCTTATAACATCATTTTTAGTATAAGAAACTCCTTCTCTCCACTCTCCACGGTAATTTAGAGTTAAATTATTAGCAAGACTAGTTAGCTTTTCCATAGATTATTGTTATTCTGGAGATGAAGTTGGAGACCATCTAGTAAAGTTAATCATATCATTAGGATCAGATGGTGGTGGTATATCTTCTACTTTTGTTATTTGTAAAATAGTTTGCTCTTCACTGGAAGGAGTTGTTGATATACCCAAGTAGTTTAGATATTCTGGGTCTTCAAAGTATTTATCCCTAATATTAGGATTACGCTGTAGTATTCTACGACAATAATCATCACCTAAAGATTCAGATAGTGACTCTGAAGTTTCAAATCTTATATCAAATAATTCTTCTTCAGTTGTATTAGAAAGTATTTCCAAATCACCACTATATCTTTCTTGTTCTGGATTATCTGGATCCATAATCGCATCCACATCTGGAATATAAAATGCGGTTTTCAAAATATCCATTGTATAGTTTGGATGAATCGAATAATAACTCCTTTGTTCTGTATTTGGAGATGTTTGTGCAACGATTGTTGTATTAGCAACTCCAATCATGTTGCCAGATCTAAGTAATAAAATAACCTCAGGCTCAATCTGAAAATCTGGGTCTCTGACTTCAATTTCAGTTTTTTGCATTTCTTCTCCAATCTTTTCACCACCCTCATCAAAAATATAACAACATACATAATCGGTTCTGATACCAATAATAGGAGGTTCCTTTGGAAGACCAATATCGGGCCAGTTCATTGCATCATATGCTGAATTAATGGATATAATTTTTCTTTCAGTATTGATAGCCATTTTGTTTCCTCCTTAACCTGCCCAATTCAATGATGGAACTGTCCCATAAACGGTTCCACGATAAGAAGCGAATCCCCAGTCATAGTTACGTCCTGTTTGCATTACTTCTCCATTATCAAATAAGGTTTGACTTCTAACATTATGATTCACTCCAAGAGTTCCCTCATAATCTCCTGTGCTACTTATATCTATACAAGCGGACCCACCCCAAGGATGAGAATCATATGCTGTCATTGGATTTGCCATATAATATGGAGCATGGATTTTTCTTGCAACAGCGTATTGTGATTGTCCATTTTGTTGGTGCCTTGCATTATTGTTTGCGATTGTAGAATCTCTACCAATTCCACCAACACCATATCCATTCCAACCTGTTGCATAGACATAACCCTTTTGATCAAGGAAGTGTTGTGTCGTGCCACCCGATCTACCAGCAGAAGACATACAAACAATATTTGTAAGTGCTTGTGTTGAAGTATTTCCTGGACCAAGAATAATGTTTGGAGATGTTCTAGAAGATGGTGCAGAACCTGTAGTTAAATTGTAATGACCATCATAACCAACACCATAAGTATTTCCATTCTGAGTTCTATACCAAATATGCCCATATCCACCATCATCAATATCTACCCATACATTTACAATTTGTGCAGCACCAGTCCATGATGTTCTTCTTGTAATTGTTGAAGAGTTACTGTTATTCGTTGTAGTGCCATCACCCAATTGACCATATCCATTGTATCCACATGTCCAAACGTATCCTTGACCATCAAGAAGTGCGATGGTATAAAGATTTTCTGAAGAAGCAACAACAAGTTTTTGAATACCACCATAAGTGTTCCAATTGACGGGAACTTTGAGAGGAGTATATGAGCGGTCAGAATCCCTGAATCCACTGTTTGTTGGATACATCAATTGACCTTGATGATTGTATCCCCAAGACCAAAGGTTTCCTGCTTCATCAAGTGCGTATGAAGTTCTATGTCCAGCCCAAATATCTACGATTCTATTTCCACCGAAGAAGAAATCTTTATTCATTGTATGAATCAACCAGGCACGGTTGTTCACACCCATACCATTATCTTCAAAATAATAAATGTCTGGAGAATTACCACTACCAGAAGTGGTTCCAGAGTCAGAAGAAATACCACACTGACCTGTATCGTTTCTACCCCAGCAGTGAATCTCACCATATTCATCAAGAGCAATACAATGGGCATCACCGTCTCTAGATTGATGTCCACCAGTTACAAGTTTTACGATTGAACGATTCTTGAATGCTTTTCTAGGAATTGTAAATGCAGCTTGAGTTGCCTGACCATCATCGTTGGAGTAACCGTCACGACCATGGTTTGACTGACCTGAAACATGAACTCCGCCATCAGAAGTTAGGTGCCACCTATTATCATTCCAAGCTTGCATAGATTGGATAATTCTAGGTGTTCTTCTCGTCATATGGAATGGGTTATTTCCAAAGTTTGCCCATTCACCACTGTTAAAATCAATGTGATATGGTACATCATTTTCTTGAGCCTCGATGTGAGCACCACCATCACTATGCATATAAGCATTACTAGTTCCACTCTCAGCCATAATGACGCCCTCGCCATTAATAAACTGCTCAGAGTTTCTATATGACATATGACCTTTATTCCATCCTGGATTCCATCTCCAGGCATGGACTGAAGTTGATCCGATTCCTAAAGATGTATTCCAAGGAATATTTCCATTCCATCTATTAACCGTTCCCCATTGTGGTCCAAGAATATATGGATGACCTTTCCATCCAAAAGGTTGGTTATTGACAAATCCAAGGCAACGGTCTGATGGCATTAAGTCATCACCTCTTGAAAATACTTCCCATGCGCCAAGATGATCAAATAAGGGATCAACGTTTGAATGTCCTACACCACAAATGTAAGATGAATTCCTTCTCTTAACAATATCTCCAGGATAATATGTGGTTCTTTGTGACCATGTTCCAACATGAGCTGTTCCATCAGAATATAAGTCCCAATCAACTTCATTGGTTGCAATCTCATATTGACCCATCATTCTTCTTGGTCCAAGAACAATTGGGTCATTAGTTACAACTGCAGTATTGAGCCCAACACTCGTTAGATATAGGACAGCAGTTGTTGAGGTAACTGTACCAATTGAGGTAATCCCAGCATAAGTATCAAAGTGTTTTGAGTAAAGTCTTAAACCTGTTCTAGGAGACTGATTCCATGGACCTTTTGGTGCCTCGGGATAATATGATGTTACAATTCCTGCTGTTTGAGTTTGAGGATTAAATCCTGTAAAAGTAACAGTAACAATGCTTGTTTGAATCCCCAAACTAGCAATTGATCCATTTAAAGTTGGAAGTACAATTGGAGCATGTGCTTTGGGGACATCATTTTTGTAGATATAAAGTCTATCTTCAAAGGTTACAATGTCACCTTTGCTATAAGTTGTAGCAGGAACGTATGCTCCTCTATGAACAAATTTAACTTTTCCTAGTGTTACGACGGCCATGATTTATACCTCCTTACATGTGTGTATATCTAATGTGATTTATATTGCCTCTACCACCTTGTGATACAAGTCCTCCACAATATCCATTATTACCTGTATTACCATTTTGTGTCCCAAATACTTGACCAGTTCTAAGGTCTGCATAGAATCCATTCTTTGAAGCAGATGTTCCAGATACATCATAGAACCAGTTGCCCCATGCAGCATAAGGCTCATACATATTATTTTTTAGTCGAAAGTTGGCATCAATTCTGTTTGGATCTTGGTCACCTCTTGCATTATAAGAATCATTTTGACAGTTGCCAGATACACCATTATCAAATCCACCATGGAACCATTGACCAAGATTGTTCTTGGCTCTAGCAGCAAATGTTGAGTCATAACGATAAATTGCAACTTGAATGTGTGAACTGCTATGACCTTGATTAGAAGTCACAGACATTACATTTGTTGCGTTACTTCCATTATTAATTTGAACGTTTTGAAGTGTTGATTGATTGGTTGTACTGTTTTGAGAAATACTTAAATTATAATATCCATTATAACCACAAGAGTATAAAGTATTGTTGATAATCGAACTTCCCCTTGTGAGGTACATGAACATGTGACTGTTTCCACCTAGTTGCCAAACATCAATACAGTCAGTAAATGCAGTTCCTTGTCCTGTACCTTTGTTTCCTGATGTGCTAACAGGGTTTGATGCACCAGAGTACCCACTTGTTCTTACCTGAACAGGAACATATGTATTGAAGGTATGGTTGTGCCCTAGACCCCCATAACCATTATATCCCCAAGTAAAGACTGTGCCATTACCTTTGAGTAGAGCACAAGTTCCATGAGAACCACCACCGTTTATACTGAACTTTCTAACCCTACCGTTGGTTCCAGTTAATGTTCCAATATCATTGGCATCAACACGAACGAGAACTGATTGGTTTGTTGTGTTTCCATTTCCAATTTGTCCATATCCATTGTATCCACATGCATACAAGTGGCCCAGATCAGTTAGAACATACAGTTGTCCATAGTTTCCACCAGTTGCCCAGATTGAAACAACTCTACCATAAACACCAGCACTAAAAGTAATCTGAGTTGGAACCTGTCTGTTAGTGGTATCATTAAGACCTAATTGACCATAACCATTGTATCCCCATGACCAGATTTCTCTACTTCCGTCAGTGGGATTTTCAATCAGTGCATACATTGCATGGGATTCGTTGTTATCTCCACCAGATGCAGCAGCAATACGAATTGCTCTCTTACCCCTCAAAGCAGTGGTTCCAGAAATATTAATATTGAAATATCCACATCTTACTGGTTGTTGCGTGAAATTATTAGTATAGTTACCTCCACTATTTCCATTACCATTATATCCCATATAATGAACTTCGCCATTATTAAAAAGAACTAATGTATTATATCCACCACTTTCAACTTGAATAACTTTTGGATATTCACCATCTGGAGTTGGTAAGACACCATCAAGATAATCAAGATTCACAAACTGAGCCATTGCCAACATATTATCGGTTGGACTCTGACCATCTGTGGAAGTGCCTCCAGATGTATAAACACTTTCTCCAATATTTACGAATTGATGTCTGCGATTTACATATCGCATATTGTATCTACACTGGTGCGTTCCATACGCCTTAGCAGGTCCAATACTATCACCCATTCCAACTAAAACTGTTCTTCCTGTTGCACCATCAGTTGAGTTAGTCGTGACGTTACAACCAAATGTTGGTAATGCACCACCACCATAAACACCAGTGTATCCTGTAACAGTTGTATCTACACTGATGGTTGGAGTTGAAGTATAACCACTTCCAGGATCAATAATATCACATTGAAAAACAGCTAGAGTTGCAGCATTAACATGGGCAACACCAACAAACCCACTTCCACCACCACCAGAAGCAGTCAATCTTAACATAGCAGTGCTTGGACTTCCTGTTCTACCATTAACAGTATTTGTTTCTCTAATTAAAGACCCTGCAGTGTTGTAGAAAACGGTATTGATTGTTCCAATAACTGACTGACTTCTTGCATTCCACAGTGGCTTGTAGGGTGGAGTATATCCCTCATTCATCCCCGCGAGGAATGCATTCTTTCGATACATTCCACCTTCAGATAATAATGCCCATTGAGTACCATCGTTTGTCAGTGGGTTATAGTTTGTATTTGCTTGCTTACAAATATAAGTATAGGTATCATAGTATTTCCATATAGAGTTGTATGCATATTCTGGATATACAGTTACAATATCATTTAATTGATATGCCGTTCCAGAATTCCATTCGCCCCTTTCTCTTGTCAAACCAGAAAGTTTTTCCCAAATTGCTGAAGAAGCAACTCCTGGAACTTGAGAACCACTAGAGTTTGCTGTCTTACAAAGATATTGGGAACCAACATAAGTTACGATATCATCTACGGTATATGATGATGAGGTATTATATTCACCTCTAACATTATACCTAACTTTTCCAATAATACTTGTTGTAATTGCCATATTATTATACCGCTGTCGTTACTTGTAAGTATCCAGTCGAACTGATGGACATTGATATGGATGCTGTAAGAGCAAAGAAATCGGCAAGGATTGGTGCTCTTGTATCACGAACAAGTGGGTTAGTGTCATTTGCTTCATAAGTATCAGAACCTGTAATTGCAGTCAATCTGAGGTTTCCATAATCAGAAACATCATTCTTATCAGTATTTATAGCCAAATAATGATAGGCGTTTGTGCCCGTATTATTTACCCAAACGGTTCCCGTTCCCGTTGAGGATAGAAGTTGTCCTGAAGTTCCTGCACTGTTTGTTCCATCACGAAGTCTATTCTTGAGTTGGATATTTTGTTCAATAATAGTATCACCAGCATTATCCATGGTAACTGCAAGAGTTCCCCCTGGAGTTGTATTGCTTGTAATATCACTTGTGTTGTTTGTATAGAATCTAAATCTACCTCCAACTGCTGTTCTACCAGCAACAAGGTAGTTGTCACCATTATTTCCAAAAGCAATACCATTCCACCAGAAGGTTCCAGAGTAACTATTATCCGCTGAAGTATATGCGACTCTATGGAAAGATCCACCTACAGGTTGCCCAAAATTACCAGAAGAAGTTAATAAACCAAGTGTTGTGTAAGAAAGTGATCTACCAGCAGATCCTGCAGCAGCATTATAGAATGTAAATCCTTGGTTGAATAGTAAATATGAGGAGGTATCGGTTCCTGGAGCAATATAAGATCCACTAGTTGTAGTATGCCTTACGTTATAACCAATACCACCATAAGAACCACCAGAATAACCAGCGACAAGACCACGACCTTCAGTGCCACCAGAACCTAAGTTAATATTGTAAGTTCCAGTGAAGTCATAGTGGTTTGATGCAGCAATGTTAGCAACACTCAAAACATTAGTGCTTGCATTAAACGCAAATGCAGTCGCAGTTGATCTACTCTTAGGTGTTGCATTAGACCCAAGAGTTGAGACCATGACAGGATATAGAGTCGTGGTCGAAGTATCATCTATCGATAGAATTGCATTCGAAGGTCCAATTAGACCTTGAGTGCCCTGAGTTCCTTGAGTTCCATTATTACCTTGAATACCCTGAGGTCCTGTGGTCCCCTGAAAACCTTGAATTCCCTGCCGACCCTGAATACCTTGAGTCCCTTGAGGACCTGTAATTCCTTGGATACCTTGAGCACCAGTAATACCCTGAGTACCCTGAACACCTTGAATACCTTGCGAACCCATAGGTCCAAAGGCAAGATTATTGAATGCAAGGTTTGAAGTATAAATTGAGCTATCAAGGAATAAAGCACTTCCTGGAGAGCGATTAACTTGTCTCAGTAGAGTTCCATTCAGATAATAGCGAACGGTTGTTCCATCATAAAGAACGTATGCAGTATCCGTAGCAGTGTATGTTCCTGACGAATAAACAGAAGTTCCACCCTCATAAATTGAGACTGTTCCATTATCAAAGTAGAAAGCATAATCAATCGATGAGAAACTAGTATCAGTTGTTGGGTCTGAGTTAAGACCAAACATTGCAAAACCAGTTGTTGAAGATATTCTTGCGGTTGCATAGACACCAAGAACATATCCCTGAACAGAATAGACTGAGGAATCCCAAGAAGCGTTTGTGCCACCAGTCTTTGTGAATGTTGAAGAGTCTGTAGTAGATTGAGTTACATTAACAAGAACAGGAGTCCAATCGGAACCACCACGAGTTCCAGTAATACCTTGTACTCCTTGAGAACCAGTGGTTCCTTGCGTTCCTTGAGAACCAGTGGTTCCTTGTGTTCCAGTTGTGCCTTGAATACCTTGCCTACCCTGAATACCTTGAGCACCCTGAGTTCCCAAAGTTCCAGAAATACCCTGAATACCCTGAGTACCTTGAGTTCCAGTCTGTCCCTGAATACCCTGAGTACCTTGAGTTCCAGTCTGTCCCTGAATACCCTGAGTTCCTTGAACTCCCTGGATTCCTTGACGACCTTGAACACCCTGAGCACCAGTTGCACCATCAATACCCTGTCTGCCTTGTAATCCTTGAGAACCTTGGGTGCCATTTGCACCAGCAGTTCCTTGAGCACCTAAGACGCCTTGAATACCCTGAACACCTTGATTTCCAAGTGTTCCCTGAACACCTTGAACACCCTGCTCACCAGTAGTTCCTTGTGTGCCTTGACGACCTTGAACACCTTGGAATCCTTGAGAACCATCAGTTCCCTGAGTACCTTGGCGACCTTGAACACCCTGAGCTCCAGTATCTCCAGTGATACCCTGAAGACCCTGGCGACCCTGAATACCTTGATCACCTTGAACACCTTGAACACCTTGAGTTCCTTGAATACCCTGACCACCAACTGTACCCTGAGTTCCAACTGTTCCTTGAGAACCTGTTACACCTTGGAATCCTTGAATACCTTGAGCTCCTGTGGTTCCTTGGGCACCTGTAATTCCCTGAACACCTTGCTCACCTTTAATACCTTGAGCACCCTGCTGACCAGTCGTTCCTTGGATGCCCTGAATACCCTGACCACCAGTGGTTCCTTGTGTTCCCTGCTGACCTACTGTACCTTGAGTACCTAATAGACCCTGAACACCTTGAACACCTTGAATACCTTGACGACCTTGAGTGCCTTGCTCACCTTGGATTCCTTGAGCCCCCTGTCTTCCTTGAACACCCTGGATACCTTGCTCACCTTGTGTCCCCTGAGTTCCCTGAACACCTTGTTCTCCAAAATTACCTTGAATACCCTGAATACCTTGACGACCTTGTGTGCCTTGGACACCTTGAATTCCTTGCTGACCAAGATCACCTGTTCTACTAAATTCTACAGAAAGTAGTTCATTGTTAGAAGGTAAAGTTCCAGAAATAAAGGTAACACCAATAGTATAGTAACCAGTACTATTAGTTACTGAATCAATTTGCCATACATTAACTATTGTTCCAGTTGGAGAAGCTGATGTAATTACTAAGTATCCCTTGACAGTACTTGTTGAATCATCCCAGATTCCATACCAACCAGTTTGTAAGTTTGAATAATAATCTTGGTTATCAATATAAATTGCATTTACTGATCCAATTGTTCCGCTGTTATACCTGATGAATCCAGTGCCTGGGTCAGAATTTGTTGTAGTTGTACTAAATTGATAATTAACACCACCCTTGTTTCCAGAAATACCTTGGATACCTTGATATCCTTGAATACCTTGTGTCCCCTGTACTCCCTGCTCACCCTGAATGCCTTGAGTTCCTTGGTCTCCTACTGTTCCTTGAGTACCTTGGCGACCTTGAACACCCTGAACACCTTGACGACCCTGAACACCTTGAGCACCATCAGTTCCTTGAGTACCTACATCACCCTGAATACCTTGGCGACCCTGAATACCTTGGCGACCCTGAAGACCTTGAGTTCCTTGTTCGCCTTGAAGACCCTGCTCACCTTGAGTTCCTTGAACACCCTGGATTCCCTGACGACCCTGAGTTCCTTGAATACCTTGAGTACCCTGAATACCCTGAGTACCTTGCTCACCCTGAACGCCTTGGATGCCTTGAGTACCTTGAGTACCTTGAGTACCTTGAACACCTTGGATACCTTGACGACCTTGAGTGCCTTGAACGCCCTGAACACCTTGAGCGCCAGTAATACCCTGAGTTCCTTGCTCACCCTGAATACCTTGAACACCTTGAGTACCTTGCTCACCCTGAATACCTTGAACACCCTGAGTACCTTGGGTTCCTTGAGTGCCTTGGACACCCTGACGACCTTGAAGACCCTGCTGACCTTGAACGCCTTGAACACCCTGAACACCTTGAGTGCCTTGGACACCTTGAACACCCTGGCGACCTTGGAGAGCAACTTCTTCAATCAGCGACCAGGTTACTCCAACTCCTGTAGAGGTAAGAACTGAAGTCGTTGTTCCAACTTGATTAACAGTATCATAAAGTGGTCCCTTAAATGCAACTCCACTAAAGGCAGTAATTAATCCAGCAGAACTAAACTGTGAAGCATGTAATACTGTAGTTGTTGTAATTCCAAGAGTGCTGATTCCACTGACATTTACTCCAGTGAGTTTTGGAGTTTGAGCAACAGATACAATTCCCGAAGAAACCGTTAAATTAGTTGCATCAAATGCAGCAATACCTTTTGTAGTATCAGTTGCAAATGTATGAGTATTGCTTGTAATAACGCCAGTTACTCTTCCATAAGAATCAACATTAATTTGAGTAACAAAAGAAGTATCACCGCTTGTTAGTGAAGACTTAGAAGTTGCAACAGTTGCTAAATCAATATCGTCAGCATTAACAACAATTCTTGATGTACTTGCTGTACCGACAGCCAGTTCAGTGACAAGACTATTATAAAGACCAGCACCAGCAAGAGTTTGAGTTGGAGCTGTGAATTGTGTCCATTCTAATGCCGATGTACCAACACCGACATTACCCCTTGTGATATGAACCCAACCAGTGCCGCCATTAATTACACCATCACCAATGAATGTAAAGTCACCAGGAGCAATTTCAGCATCTTCATCATAATTTGCATCTCTGACTAATTCCCAAGAAGTAGATCCACTACCAGCTCTTGTGATGTTGTAAATACCATTTTCAAATAAATTCGTTTGATCTTTAACAAGAATTCTTTCATCAAATATAGATGTAACACCATCAACTATAAGTGTTCCAATCCCAACACCCCACAGCTTTGCTCCAACTCCAGCAAAACCATTATCATAATATGAAGAAAGATTTGAAGTCGTTGCAACAGACACAGACTTCTGAATTGTAATCGCAGACTGGAAGTTGTCCAGATAGTTCTTCGTTACAAGTTCATTGGTTGCACTTGGAATGGTCTCAGTTGCAAAGAAACGATAACCATAAACATTACTTGAAATTCCAGCCTCACCATTTACGGTGAGGGTTCTGTTCATCACATTGGTTCCAACACCAACACGATTTGCTGCAGAATCATAAACAAGAGTTGCAGCACCAGCAAAAATTCCGTTATCATTATATTGGACTTGCTGGTTACTACCTGCAGCAGTGGTTGCCTGAACAGTGATTGTTGAAATATTTCCAGAAGAGCTGGCAGTAATTCCACTACCAACGAAATTGACAATCGTTACAGCTCCAAGAGTTCCTACCTGAACACCTTCATCTTGAATTGTAATACCTGTGATTGCATTTGCAGGAGCACCATCTACCCAATCAATGCCATCTGCAGTTGAGATAAGAACCTGACCACTTGTTCCAGCTTGATTATTCTTATCGTAAAGTGCTCCCTGAAGTCTGATTGCACCAGCAACATCTAAATGTCTAGATGGTAATGTTGTATTAATACCAACATAACCAGTCAAACCTTCAACGAATACATCATCATTTAAGTTGATATCAACATCAGATCCATCTCCAAGTTTTACATAATCTTGTGCTCCTTCAAAAATATCAACTAATTGAACTCCACCAGCATTGATTCTGATTCTATCTTCCGTTAATCTAATAAAAGTATCATCAGAAATATCTTGATAGCGATAAATGTATTGACCGACATAGATGTCTGTTCCGAATGTGGCAATACCAGTTACATTAAGAGATCCTCCAAGGGCATCAGAAATACTTACTCCAGCAAAAGTTGCATTAGAAAGAACAGTAAGATCTTGAGTTCTTACTTCTCCATAAACATCAAGTTCTGTAGTTGCAAGGCTTGTGCCAATACCAACTTTTCCATCCTGAAGAATTGAAATTGCTTCTACTTGAGCCCCAGTTTGGTTATCAGATAAAATAGATAAAGACTTATTGTTACCACCTCTTGTTCCAAAATACTTAATATTAAATCCATAGTCTGCACTATTTCCACTTATACCATTAGCAAGACCATTGACTCTGAAAATATCAACATCCTTTGATACTACAGAAGTTCTAATGATTGACCCAGTAGGAGTTGCTACCCCATAGTCAAATCTTAGTTCGTTATCACCAATATCAAGATTATCAGCAAATGTTGAAACACCAGTAATTGAAAGTTGATTGGCAAACTGAGTTCCATAAACAGTCGAACCAGTTGCAACAGTTTCTAACTTTTTGGAATTATCGTAATAGAGTTCTACTGATCCATTCCTTATGAATGAACCCATAGTTTCACCCTCAGTGGTTGCAATAACAACTGCAGCACCATTAGTTTCCAATCTTAAATTACCAGCACCAATATCCCTAATGTAGGATTGACCAGATGAATGATAAATATCCAAAGATGGAGTGTTTCCAAAATACAATCTATCATTATCACCAAAGTATGCAGAGGCACCAAATGATACGTTGCCAGAGAATGTGCTTAGACCAGATACAAAAATATTCTGTGCATCTAGTGCCTTACTTACAGTAAGACCACCACCTAGAGTGGATACTCCACTTACTGACAGTCTTGTCAGATCTGCAATTCCACCAATAACAGAAGTTGAAATTCCAGATAGGGGAGCATAAGTTGCAATACCAGCAACCTCAGCGTATGTTGCAATGCCAGCAACTTCAGAATACGTTGAGAATCCTGCTTGGCCCGAATATGTAGATACACCAGCTACAAAAGCATAGGTTGCCACACCTGCATTTGTGGCATAACCAGAAAACGTAGAGATTCCAGAAATTTGTGCGTAGGTTGAAAACCCAGCTTGACCAGAATATGTAGAGAATCCAGCCTTTGGTGCATAAGTTGCTACGCCAGCAGAAGCGGCATAAGTTGCTACACCAGCAGAAGTCGCATAATCAGAAAATGTAGCGATTCCAGAAACTTCAGAATAAGTGGAGAAACCTGCTTGACCAGAATACGTTGAGAATCCTGCGGTAGGAGTATAAGTTGCAATTCCAGCAGAAGAAGCATATGTAGAGACACCTGCTGTCTTTGCATATCCAGCAGTTGTTGCTTCACCCTCAAAAGATCCAACAAAAGAACTAGCGGTAACAATACCAGTGATTTCTGCACCACCTTTAACATACAAGTCACTAGTTGCATTGGTTGTGCCAATACCGACTCTACCAGTTATTTGTAATACTGATCTACTTTCGGTATAATCAGGAATACCAATGCGTACAAGTTCGTTTCTACCGCTGAGATATCTTATTGGACCTGCCATTTTATTCTACGAATTAGAGGTTAGAAGTTTCTAGAATACTAGTTAAAAATTTCAAATTCGTTGCATTACTACCAGAGGTAACCAGAGAGTCTCCAGTTTCTAATACTAATTTTCCTGCAAGTAGATTAACAGTGTCATTAGGTGCAATAGGAATATCCTTAATTAAAGGAGTGTCAGATCCATCTCTGCGGAAATTTAATGTCATTGTATAAGTCGTAGCTCCCATATTTGTGCATTGAGCCAAAAGAACTACTCCTGTGTATCCAACAGGAGCAGTATAAACTACTGCGTTTGAAGTTCCTACGGTTTGTGTTACCGTCTGAAAAGTATTTACTGCTGCCGATGCTGCTGCCATTTAATTAATCTCCTCCTAGAGCTAGAATGAATGGGGTAACCTGACTGAACAAACTCTTAACATAAATTGCTCCAGAAATTGTTCCTGTAGTTTGGTCGATTATAACACCATCACCAATTCTGAAGTTACCATCTTGGTCAGTGCTCGTATAAATGACCTCACCACCATCAATCTTTACAACTTCATTTTCTTGAACTGTCACTCCACCCTTAGAAGGTCTTGCAGTTTCAATTGCATTTCCAGCACCAATATACTCAAAAGAATGTGAAGAAGCGATTTGCAAACTTTGTCTAGCAAAATATGCAGTTAATCCTGCTCCAACATCATTATTTAGATTCTGTACCAGAGAGACTGTTGTGATTCCAGATGATGGAAGAGTTGCAGAATCAATCAAATAATAAATTGGAGATAGCACTGGTTCTGCAGTTGCTGTTACTCCACCACCAACAGGGGCAGCAATTGTAATTACTGGAGGACTATCTAACTCATACTGGAATCCAGTTGTAAGTATGTTAATACTATCAACTCCACCAAGAGAATTAAGATTTGCAGTAAGCTGAGCAGGAATTGCGTTACCAGGACCAGTTGGTGCAGTAACAGTAACCAAAGGTGGTGTTGAATATCCTGCTCCAGGATTTGTAACTGTTGCGGACTGAACTGAGTAATACTTCTTATCAAAATAAACTGATTGTCCAGAATAAGGTCTGAATGTACCAACCCCAGAGAGAACGACAACATTATCACCCCTTGTTGTCAGGGTTGTAAGTCCTGCGGTATATCTATCAGTTGATTTTGTAGTTTCATCACCCACACCTTCAGATACAAGACCTTCTCTACCAAATGAAGAGTTAGAGTTTGTAAGGTCTAACTGTCCGCCTTGTCCAGTATAAATTGCACGGTCAGTACAAATAGTAAAGATAGAAACCAACTGAGCATAAGCACCGTTTGTGATGGAAACACCAATTCCACCTTGATTATATTGTGTATAGGAATCAACGTGGAATGCACCCTGAATACCAATGTCTCCTTGGTCTCCTACTTCAGAGTTGAATCCATCAATTTTAGCTCCAATACTATTAGGAATAAAGTTGGTGCAGTTTCTAACATAAGGTCCTTTTGTAACTGGACCAGTTCCTTGCAGAGGACTTAATGAAGATGTTAGAATTCCTGAGTTAATTGCACCATTATTACCAGGATAGTTTGTATTGATTCCACTTGCAGAAAGTCCGACATCAATAATAGTAGTAACAATCCCAACGCAAGAATAAATTGCAGATACAACGTTAGCACAACTATTCACACTATTATTAAATCCAGTTAGAGGATCAGCTTGCATTGATAGATCCTTTACCTGAGTAAATTCATTCTGATAATTTGTATATTTCTCAACTGTTCCACCAGACGTATAGAAGTGGTCCAATGTGGATACACCAACCACAACTTCAAACGTATTAACTCCAACAACACTCTTGACTGGGAAAATATATCCGAAAGAACCATCTGGATAAATGACTGTTCCAGGTCCAGAATTACAAGTAAATCCTAGACCGATAATTTTTACAGGATCATCCTTTAAAAGTCCGTGATTTGCTACGGTAATTGTTGTAACACCAGTTGTTCTATCATAAGTTGCATTAGTAACTGATAGACTTCCAATACCAGCAGACTTACTACCCCAAGTAGCGTTATTGATAATCGATCTAACAATGCCTGCAGAGTATTGAATTGCATCAATCGTTTCTGTCTTTACACCAACAATATGTTGAATTGCACCACCATTGTAATATGACTTACCTGCACCTACACACTTGGAGTTGCCACCTCTGGTAATGTCGTGGCAAACACAATTCCAAATTGAACGAATATCTTCGATACAATTATTGACTGTTCCAATTCCGATATTGAATGCAGGATTTCTATAATCTGTGCTTGTAATATACCCTACTGTTTCTCTAGCAATAAATTCAATATTATTACGAATCATTCGAGCAGCATCAAAATATCTGTCTGCTGCAGTTCCTAATAGTGGTCTTAGTGAAACAACCGCCGCACCATTTGTCGATGGTTGCCCCATAAAACTGATGTTTGTTATATGGCAACCATTGCCCATATAAAACAAATCTTTTGATGGGTCAGATGGAGTAACTATACAGTTTCTAAGTTCTGCACCTTCGATTCCAAGGTTATCACACATGTTGATAGGATTACTCTCAACATATGTTCCAGGGAAAATCCTTATCGTATCATATGGACCAGAAGCAGAAACTGCGGCACCAATTGTCCTTTTTGAATCAATTTGGTTCAGACCAGTATTATCATCCGAACCATTCATTGTAACGAATAGTGTCTTACCAGCGGTTGTTGCTGCACCAGCTTCTACAATTCTGGTGCCAATCCCAACCCCGTTTCTATCCTGCTTTAAAAGAATTCTACCGTCATATGTGTTAATGGCTAGCTCACCTAGAGGAAGTTGCTCTAAAGTTGGCTTCTTACCAGGGACTGCTGATCTTTTAAACCTAATAATTGGATCGGCCATTTAACACATTCGGTATCTACCAGAAGGAACAGTATTTACTATTCTGGTTTATTTATAAAAATCTACGAAGCATTATTTCTTCTTGGTCTGTATTTAAACAGATTAAGAGGAGGGTCTGGTTTCATCCATTCTTCTATTTTATTAAATCTTTCTTCACTATAAAAGTCTTGCTGAACAAACCATAATTTCCAGTGCTCATGTCCCTTCGACTGGTTACAATCATGACAGCAACAGACTACGTTTTTTGTAAAGTCTGCTCCACCTTTTGATTGAGGGATAATGTGATCAATTGTGAGTCTCTCCTCCGACCCACAATAAGCACATTGATGATTCCACTGTTCTTTTATATGTTGCCTCCACATTCGTTTCGCCTCCCCAGAACTTGTTGCGTGTAACTGAAACAAGTATTCTTTTGGAGAGTGTAGAGGTCCCATAAGCGATTGCGATTTGAATTATTTATCCAACATACTCAATAATGTAAAGACCCCTTAGAGATTCGATTACGTGGGTCTTCTTAATAATGTGGCGGTTATCATAAACAAATCTTTGGGCAGCATCTCTACCACTCCTTTCACTAAAGAAGTCACTAACCAATACAACTCTTGCCTTACCTTTAGTTAATTCAAGGTCATGATATCTTCCTTCAAAAGTTGTATCGCCATCAATATGAATCAGATAATAACTATCGTCTAAAGATTCTAGTTCTTGACTATTAATTGTTTCGACTCTTATATCAATATTTTCTGCAAGAGATTCTGTCAAATTCTCTTCAGTCCGAGTAGCAGATTCACTATCCAGTTCATATCCAACAATTTTATTTAAAGTGGTCGAACCCAAAGATAAAGAATAAAGACTGTATCCATTTCTTGTTCCGATTTCTAAAATACTATCTGGGTCATAATATTTTGAAATAGCATAGAAGAGTTCATAATGACTCCCAGAATTGATATAATCACTATGACCTTCTTCTTCTCTTTCAAAGAAGAATTCCTCATCACCAACTTCAAATATTGATGCTGGTTTTAAACTATAAATCTCTTCCATCTGAATACAGACTCTTTAAAATTATTTATTCTTTGATCCAATAACAAAAACAAGTTCCTTCAGTGTTATAAAAATATAATGGATCTCATCGTAATAAGTAATGTCTTGATCTCTTTCAAGAAAGTGTTGTATCTTTTTTAGCATTTTACACAACCACTGGTTCTGCTTGACTTTCTGGAAGTTTGATTTGTGGCAGTTCTTTCACTTCCCAAGAACCGCCAACTCCACCATCCATATTCACAACAATCTCATTAGTTGGTAATGCCTTTGGAATCTCAACATCCACAACAGGTCCCATCAGAAACTTATTACGAGTATAAGTTCTGTTATGTGGATCAAAGGAAACCATTTCAAGAGCATCAGACTCTTCGCCACAGTCCAGAATCTTTCTTCCAGTTCTTTTATCAATCACTGAAAAATACTCATCACGATACTTGTTCATCTTTTATTTCCTTTTCTTCATTATAAGATGGTTCTGGTTTTCTGTAAAGACCTGGCCAAGTATCACGAATAATCTCTGCGAGTTTATAGGGTGTTTCTGATGTTATCATTCTTCAAAGTACATATTACGACGATAGTTTTCTCCAGGACAGTTTTCAATATGTTCAACTTCTTCTTGTGGTAAGAAATGAACACCACCAAGAAGTTTGGCACCAACAAAAATCTCAGCAGACTTCTCACACATCAAACTTGCAGATGCACAATCTTTCTGATAAGGAGATGCTGTAATGATGCCGTGATTTTTGAGAAGAATTAGTTTAGGAAAATATCCTTCCTCATTCACAAACTTGGTTACATATTCCTCAACCAATGCAAGAATTCTTTCTCCAGGAGGAGCATAAGGAACTAAACAAGACTTAGGACCATTTCTTACAATTTGATCTGGAAACCAACGATGATTCGCAAAATCATCTGCTGCATCAGAACAAAGAATCTGTGTGGTATATGGTGGATGACTATGAGCGATATAGTTAATCTCTGGAAAAGTTTTCATAATCCAAGCGTGAAACAGTGTCTCAATACTTGGTTTCTTATGACTTAATTCTATCTGTGCTCCATTTGTATTACATAAGGTCAAATCTTCTTCGGAGAGTGTATGAAGACTTGTACCACTTGCCTTAATTAAAAAAGTATCTTTATCAACTCTTTCAGATACATTACCTTCCCCACAAATCGTATAATCTGCAATCGTATGTGCCAGATCTAATATCATAGTTTATAGAACAAAACCTTGAAATTTTATTTATTAAAACATAACTTAATGGTTGTCTGGAAATCAATACAAAATACTTAAAAGGACATAAAAAAGGAGGAGTCAAGCCCCTCCTTGTGAATATGCAGGTTGCAGGATTCCTCCATCTTGGTCATCATCGTCATCGTGGTCTTCAGTAAAAATAACGATAAGTGCGAATGCGAAGATGACCAAGTATAGAAGATACTGTGCGGTCACAGTGCGTTGCCTCTTGGTAGAACTTCCTCTGGGAACACAAAGTTCTCATGAGGTTGATCTACTGGTGCCATCCACGCTCTAAGTCCCTCATTAAGGAGGATATTCTTCGTATAGAACGTCTCAAACTCTGGATCCTCTGCCGCTCTAATCTCCTGAGATACAAAGTCGTAAGCACGGAGGTTAAGAGCAAGACCGATGATGCCGATAGAAGAAGTCCAGAGACCCATAACTGGAACGAAAAGCATAAAGAAGTGCAACCAACGCTTATTACTAAAAGCAATACCGAAGATCTGAGACCAGAATCGGTTCGCAGTAACCATAGAATACGTCTCTTCCTCTTGAGTTGGTTCAAATGCTTTGAAAGTGTTTGCTTGATCACTATCTTCAAATAACGTGTTTTCTACTGTTGCTCCATGAATCGCACAGAGTAGTGCTCCACCCAGAATACCAGCAACTCCCATCATATGGAAGGGGTTGAGAGTCCAGTTGTGGAAACCCTGAAGAAACAGAAGGAACCTGAAGATAGCAGCAACTCCAAAAGAAGGTGCGAAGAACCAACTGGATTGACCAAGAGGATACATCAAGAATACAGAAACGAATACTGCGATGGGACCAGAGAATGCGATTGCGTTATAAGGACGGATACCTACAAGACGGGCAATCTCAAACTGACGAAGCATAAACCCTATAAGAGCGAAGGCTCCGTGGAGTGCCACAAAAGGCCAGAGTCCCCCAAGTTGGCACCACCTGACGAAATCCCCTTGAGCCTCAGGACCCCAGAGCAGAAGAAGAGAATGACCCATAGCGTCTGCTGGAGTACTAACTGCCGCAGTAAGAAAGTTTGCACCCTCAAGATAGGAACTTGCCAACCCGTGAGTATACCAACTCGTAACGAAAGTTGTCCCAGTAAGCCAACCACCAAGAGCAAGGTAAGCAGTGGGAAAAAGAAGAAGTCCAGACCAGCCAACAAAAACGAAACGGTCTCTCTTAAGCCAGTCGTCGAGTACATCGAACCATCCCCTTTGTTGAATTGGTTTTGAAAGTGTAGAAGAAGTCATAGCCTCCTTTTGTTATTTCTCATATTTATCTTAACATTTTTTAACAAAGAGGTCAATGAGTATTAGTGCTCATCCCTATGCCGTTTAACATACTCAATCATATTTCTAATTAATTCAACATCTTCATTTACATAACCAATAGTTCTGTTGCAGACATTGCAGAGAAGTCCACGAACCTCACCAGTTTTATGATTGTGGTCAACATAAAAAACATCTACTCCACCACCTCTACCAGATTTTCTACCTTTCGGGTCAGTGGAATTGCAAATAGCACACTTATGCCCTTGCTTTTCTAACAGAGTATTATATTCCTCAATACCAATACCATAAACTCTTTTCAAATTTTCATCCCTCTTTTTTACTGGGTCATAATTTTCTTGTTGCTTTTTTACATAACATTTTTTACATTTTCCGTGATGCCCATATGGACTACCATTTCTTACAGTTTGATAAAAGTCTGTAAGTGGTTTTAACTGATTGCAGATTTTACAAGTTTTCATAGTCGGTTTATTTGTTAAAGTTATTATACCATAACTTTAAGTATTTAGCAATAAAAAAGACCCCTTTCGGGGTCTCCGTTAGAAAATTCTAACTTATCAACCAATCGCAGGAGCAGTCAAGGCAACAGGAGTTGCTTCGGCAGCAGCGAGGTCCAGAGGAAAGTTATGGGCGTTTCTCTCATGCATCACTTCCATTCCGAGTCCAGCACGGTTCAGGACATCTGCCCAAGTGTTGAGCACACGACCCTGACTATCCAGGATACTCTGATTGAAATTCAGTCCGTTGAGATTAAAAGCCATCGTGGAAACACCAAGAGCGGTGAACCAGATGCCTACAACAGGCCAGGCAGCAAGGAAGAAGTGCAGCGAACGTGAGTTATTGAACGAAGCATATTGGAAAATAAGGCGTCCAAAGTAACCGTGAGCAGCAACGATGTTATAGGTCTCTTCTTCTTGACCAAACTTGTAACCATAGTTCTGGGACTCGTTCTCAGTGGTTTCACGAACCAGCGAGGAAGTAACCAGAGAACCGTGCATTGCACTGAACAGAGAACCACCGAAGACACCAGCAACTCCAAGCATATGGAAGGGGTGCATCAGGATGTTGTGCTCTGCCTGGAACACAAGCATGTAGTTGAAAGTACCAGAGATACCCAGAGGCATCGCATCAGAGAACGAACCTTGACCGAAAGGATAGACCAGGAACACTGCACTCGCAGCAGCAACAGGTGCGCTATAAGCAACACAGATCCATGGACGCATACCAAGACGGTAGGAAAGTTCCCACTCACGACCCATATAAGCATAGATACCGATCAGGAAGTGGAACACAACCAGTTGGAAAGGACCACCGTTGTAAAGCCACTCATCTAGGGAAGCAGCTTCCCAGATGGGGTAAAAGTGCAGTCCAATAGCATTGGACGAAGGAATCACAGCACCAGAGATGATGTTGTTTCCGTACATGAGTGAACCAGCAACGGGTTCACGGATACCATCGATATCCACAGGGGGAGCACCGATGAATGCGATGATGAAGCAAGTCGTAGCAGCAAGCAGACAGGGAATCATCAGAACGCCAAACCAACCCACATAGAGGCGGTTATCGGTTGAAGTAACCCAGTTGCAGAACTGTTCCCAAATATTCGATTGTGATTTTTGACGTGAAAGAGTAGCAGTCATTTGTAATAAACAGGTAGTAAGACCATCAGGGAAATGGTGGAGATACTATGCTCCCCGCACCCTTAGCGGGGATATGAGAGACGTAATTTATACACCCATAGGTCTCGGTTAGCGGGTGTTGCAAACATTAAGGATTTGTTACATTCTTTAACGTGTTGATGTATTTATATTAACACAAAAAAACACCCCCGTCAAGGGGGTGTGCCAGTTTTGGAATTGTCCTACTTGCTATAGACTCCTCTTGGGAACACTTGTCCTGTTTGAGGTCTTCTTCCTGTTAAGAATCCAGGTCTTGTTTCATTAAAACTAATATCTCTATTTTCCTGAACTGGAATACTATTATTTACGGTAAAAGTTGTCTGAACTCCAACTGGAGAAGTTGAAGCAAATCCAACAACAGCAGTTCCTAGATTAGGAATTGAAAAATCTGCCATCAGACCTTCCTCGCACAGAAGAGAATTCCAGCGGTCTCATTGGACTTGTTATAAGAACCAGTAATCACAGTATAAACTTCAGAACCACTGATTGTGATTGTATCTCCCTGTTTGATATCTTGTCCCGATGCAGTTAGTTTGAAATCAATCAATACAAAATCATCAGGCATATAATAAGGACAAGGAATTAGATTTCCATTAATAGGAATACCTTTAATTACAGATGCATATGTTGTAATTGGATATCTATTTCCATAAGTTCTTGTGGAACTCTCAATGGTTAAAGTTCCTGTATTTTTAAAACTACTATTCCTTGAAAAGATTGTTGCTTCATTAGAACTAGGATCTTCATAGTCATTACCAGCAGTTCCACCTCCAGTCGAATTTGTATATGACGTTTGAGATGATGCTATTGAATAATTTTGAGCAGCCAGTCCATAGCGACTATTTTCACTATAAATCTGAGACCATCCTGCTTCTGCTGATCTTAAGCTTATATTCTGTTCAGTAAGATACTTCATTCCAGTTAGATAAGTTCTAAATCCAAGATGAGCAGAATCTCCACCATTTGTATTAATAGAAGGTCTAGGCATAACAACAGTAAGTCCAGCAGAAAATACTTCATCAAAATTATATAAACTTGAAGTGAAATTATGGACAATAAATGTTGAAAACGTACTATCGTTCAGTGTTCCAGAGACTGTTGGTTGTGAATAGGAAAGAACGGCAAAATTAGGATCAATACCAGAACGATAAATGTTTAGATTAAGGTCATGAGTTGTTGGTGAGTTTAATGTTGCAAATCTAAAAACATCTTCATATTGTGCAGAAATTTGTGCATAAGCATCATTGGATCGATCCAATGATGTCTGAGTACCTAGCGATTCTCTAGAGATATCTAAAAATTCTGTTCCCCTAAAAGAATCTCTATAGTATCCACCTCTATTGTTAACGTTATCTACATTGTATGGGAAAAATGATGATCCAGCAACTAATGTCATTTGATAGTTACTATAAACCTTAAATCCCCTATAGGTTACTCCAAATCTTTTGTTTGTATCAAAGTCCTGTTTTAATACTCCCCAAGGACGAGTGCTATCATTAGAAGGTGTGAAGTTTTTATCAAAAAATTGATTGGTTGATCCATATCCAACTGGAGATGCACCACCATCAACATTTACAGTAATTCCTATCGCAACCGCAGATCCGCCACCAATATCAGCAGCAGATAGAGTTACATATTCTCCTTGAACATAATTTTCTCCTGGACGATTGACATAAACAGCAGATATTGAACCACTAGTTCTACTAATATCAAATGTTGCTCCTGTCCCAATACCAGTTGTAGTTGCGACAGGAACATCATAATAATATGTACCAGAAGATCCAACCGTTCCACCACCACTATAAGAACTAATACTGGTCACAAGTCCTGATATCTGAGTTCCGTGCAATTCTAACCAAGTGAATGCTTGCTCCAACTGATCAATCACATCAGTTCTTGCCCATCCTACTGATTTTGTAAATGTTGTAGTCGTAATAGCCATTTGTTACTTATGCCTCCAGTTGAAGAAGTGTTAGATTTACAGAAATACTTGAAGTGACTCCAGAAAGATTCGTGATTGCTGCATAAACTGTAGTATCAGCAGGGTTATTCAAATTACCACCCATTACAAAAGGAGATATGATTTGCGTTGTTGAAATGCCTGTGGTGATAACCTCAGCAATCACTCCACTTCCAGGTGATGGATCAATACCAATCGAACGAGAGGCATCAGCAGAGCGAGATGCACTATCAGTATATAGTCTCAACCAACCTGCAGTAGAAAGACCAACCTTCATTAATGAGTAAGACTTAAATCCAGTAATATTAGTATTGCCAATTCCATTATTTGGAATTGATGTTGTAACTCCAGATACTATTGTCCTTGATTTAAGAGTATTAGATCCAGAGAATGATGTTGCTGTGACTACACCAGTAAAGGATGCTTGAGTTCCAAATAAAGACGCAGAATGAGTGGCAATTCCAACAAATGTAGAAACACCAGAAACACTTAATTGGTTGGTAAAGGTAGTTCCATTGATTGTTACACCAGCACCGAGAGTTTCAAACTTTTTAACATCATCATAATAAAGTTCGT
>Ga0208082_1000042_pt1 | contig 32594 bp, 32 predicted proteins | sample LakMenE09Jun09ns_FD_150683 | JGI IMG/M metagenome (GOLD analysis project Ga0208082, IMG submission 150683) | Freshwater microbial communities from Lake Mendota, WI - 09JUN2009 deep hole epilimnion ns (SPAdes) | ecosystem: Environmental > Aquatic > Freshwater > Lake > Epilimnion/Euphotic zone ... | reverse complement strand
ACATCTACTGACGGACTAAGTTTCTCTGGTTCGGAAACGCTGATGGACCAAGCTGGCGTTCCAAACTTGCTGGTGACTTCTGCTGGAGACACCTACGCCTACTACCAGGATTGGGCAAATGGAAACATCATGGGTGTTGCAATTCAACGCGCAGGATCTAAGTCCTGGACACGCTACAAACTGCACGTTTCAGGATTCAACATTGCTCCCGGTGGAGCAAATGGTGTAGACCCGAGCGCAGTAGAACTTCCTAATGGGCAAATACGTGTTTTCTGGATGCAGGGTTCAACAAACATTTATTCCGCAACCTCGGAAAAAGGAAGTGGAAATGGAATCATCTTCAAGTTTGATGGCAAGACCGCTCTCAATGGATATGCGGGTAAGGTTTTTGATCCAACCGTGGTTCGCACAAACTCCGGCTGGGCCATGTGGGTCGATTCGGAGGGAACTCCCATCTATGCCACCTCGAAAGATGGAAAGTCATTCACTGCCCAAACTGGTAATCCCCTCTTCACTAACGCAAAGACCTTTCCTTGGGGAGCGGTTCGACTCAAAAATGGAGAAATCCGGGTTATTGCCTCAATACAGGGACCGGGCGGTGCGGACGGAGTAATTCTGAAAAGCACTGACGGGGGCCAGTCATTTGTCGAACTGACTCGCGGAACCATCCCCTCTGGATCTGGTGGAGACGCTGGAATTTCCTACAACCCGAAAACCAAGCAATGGCTGCAGCTGCTTGGTGAACGGATGAACTAGCTCTGCCTCATAAGACGCCTTTGCAAAACGTGTGACGGCTCAAGAAGATAAGAAAGTAAACGGTAAATGCAATGAAAACCAAAACAACGAAGTTGGCTTGCGCTATAGCCACAACAGCTCTAGTGGGTGCAATCTTGTTGGCACCAGCCCAAGCAGCATTCGCTAAATCTTGGTCATTCTCCGAGGACTCAGTGAGTCTGGGACTAAAGGGCGTATCTCCTCACGTACAGAAAACATCTAAAGGCGACAGACTTTGGAGAAGTGACATGGTACCAACCGGTACTGCCGTCACAATGTGCGACAGCAGCGGAAACTGCACCCAGGAAACATTCTCGACTGGATCAGCAGGTCCCGTATCTGACTACACCATAGCTAAGGCACCATCAGGTTGGAGAGCCTATTTCAAGTCCACCGATCCTTCTTCACAGAAGATTATGTCGGCACCATGTACTACAGATGAGTGCCTGAGTTTCGGAACTGCCGTGCTAACTTCAACCGACATGGTTGTTCCGAAAGAGCAAAAAGCGTGGGGTGTTCCTGACGCTGTAACTCTTCCCGATGGTCGTGTGCGAATCTACATTGTTGAATCAGATATGTCTCAGAGAACCAGCTGTCCAGAAAATGTCGCATCGTACATTTCTTCTGACGGCATCTCATTCACCAAAGAGACCGGTTGGCGACTAACGGGTGGCTATGTGGACACAGAGATTCTGAGTACAAAAAAGAATAATTGGGTCATGATTGTGGCGGATGGACCGGGTTGTGGAGGATCAAAAGATTCTAGAAAACCACAGCAGCTGTTCATCACAACATCAAAAGATGGTCTGAAATGGGCTAAGCCTAAAGTTTTGACTAAAACCGATTCAGGTCGCTTGGACCCAACTGGATACGAAATCAAGGCAAACACCTATCGCATCTACTATGCCTCTGGTTCAATCACTGACAACAATTACTCGATCAAGAGGGCAACTCTAAGGCTGAAGTAAATTTCAGTGGAGTTTAGTCGGGACCGGGAATTCCTGGTCCCGACTTTACTTTTAAGAAATTACTGAAAGGGCCTTTATGAACCCAGGAAAACCTGAGGTCTAAATCTTCCAAATCGGCAAGCGCCACCCAAAAAGCAGAGCTAGAACTCTAAGAACGATTGTGAAGATAGCTCCGATAGCCACAGCAACGAAGGCATCTACGTTTAGCAGATTCAAGCCCACTACAACCCATCCCCCAGTAAATGCGATAACTGCGTACGGAATGTGATCACTAAAGGCCTTTGGGATTTCATTCACGACTATGTCTCGAAGCACACCGCCGAAGATAGCGGTCAAAACACCCATGATTACTGAAATCACGGCCGGCACTCCAGCATTCAACGCCAGCTGAGTTCCCCCTGCAGTGAAAGCTCCAAGGCCAATAGCATCGGGCCACTGCATTGCGCGTTCGGTCGGCTCTAGGTGTCGAGATCTCATAAACAGCAGAGCGCCGATGCAAATCAGAATCAAAATCCAGACCCAGATTTCATTCTCAACCCAGAAAAATGGTCTGCGGTCCAAAAGTATGTCCCTAAGCGTTCCACCGCCAAAGGCAGCTAAACCGGAAACCATAGCCATGCCGACGAGATCGAGTTTCTTTCGAGCTGCTTCAATTAGTCCAGATAAAGCAAAAGCAAGCGTCCCGATAACTTCAAACAGAATTGTGCCGTTTAGAAGTAGCCAGCTGGTGTCCAGCATTGCTAGCGGAGCACCTTTACCAGCTTGTAGCCCTCACCCTCGGTGACTACCTCGTGTGCAAAATCAACCCCGATGTTTCCAAGGGTCACAACATAGTCGGACTCGGAAACGTTGTCGGCAGCAATTACACTTCCCTCAACAACCAAGAGGTCCTTTATGTTTGCTTCGTCAATCCAGAACTTCACTGTGAATACCTCTGTGCGAGTCTGGCCGACGACCATAATTCGATCTCCAGGAACATCCTCGAGGAACTCTCTTGTTCCCCATCCGGCCTGGTCAAAGTAAGCAGGTGTTCCATTGATCTCTATCAATTTGTTTTGGGACATAACTAGCGCGAGGATCAACACCGCTGGCATTATGAAGCGTCCGATTACTAGGTTTCCTCGCTCCGGATTTACGATCCAGAAAATTACCGCACAGCTGACAAAAATACCCACAAAGATAAAGAAACCTTGGCTATCGCCGATTCCCGGCAAGGTTGAGGCGTCCGCGTACTGCTTGTCAAAAGTTGGAGGGTAATAGATGGTGAAGAACATCGAGGCGGCAACAACAATTGAGCCCTGAATGATTCTGAATAGGCGCTTTGAGTCTGTGAATCTTGGGAGCAATAGTCCCATTACAACAAACTGGGGAATCAAAAACTCGTAGTAGCGAAGAATTAGCCGGTCGCTGTGGTCGTCACCACTGGCTGTGACGTAAGCCTCGAACAAAGCCACAACGCCAACCATGGAAACTGTAATTAGAGCTACCAGAACAAACAGCGCGCTAACTTCTCCAATTGGTTGCTTTGTTTTTACTACGGAATAGCTGACCCGAAGAGCAAGGAAAAGAGGAATGCCAGCCAATAGCAGCATTGCCGAAGCATGAGCAAGAAAATGGGTTGAGGCAACTGTGACCAGTACTTCTAGACCCGAGCGCGCTACTGAATCTGTTCCAACCACTACATCTTCAGCTGCTGCTGCACCGGTTAGCGCTCCAACAGGAGTTCCGTAGCCACCGAATAACTTAAGGCCTTCTGTGCCGGCAAAAGCAAAACCCAAACCAAACTTTGTGACCAAAAAGCCCACGGTTACTGCTACCCCAGCTGCGATTGCTTTTAGCCAGTTGGAAGCAGATTTTTTGTAGGCATAGATAAAAGCAAAGATCACAAAGGCGGGCAACATGAATACCGCGTGGGGTTTGACCAGGGCAGTTGCCCCAAGGCTCAGACCTGAAACTACCCAGAGCAGCCAAGTGTCCCGCTTTGAAACCACGAGAGTTAGCCAGATTGTAAGAGTCATCATGGAGAAGTACATGGTCTCTGGCATGAAGTACGAAACAGGAATTGCAATTGGGCTAAGTGCAGTAACCGATGCGACAAATACTGACCAGCGGAAAGTTAGGAACCTAATCGCAATCAAGAAGGTGAGCAGGACTGTGCTTATAAAGAAAAATGAGTTTATTGTCTTGGTACAGGCATAGAATTCGTCACCACAAGAGTTTGTGATCCCCATAATCAGAGAGAAAAGATAGTTCGAGTAGAACTGCTCGGCGAAGGGTAAGTTCTTAGCCTGACTGGTGTAGATGTACTCGTCCTGCATGATCGATGGAAGTACTGTCCAGACGCGACTGATTGACCATAGGGCAAGGACAAAAGGAACAAAGATCAGCGCGTGCTCAGCCCTGAGCTTTGCTACCAAGGTAGGTCTCCTTTATGGCGAGGCCTGGTGGGAACTGCCGATACATCGTGACTTACAAAAGCCAACAGTAGCTGGAACCCAAGAATCAACGGCACAACTGAAATCATTACTGTTCCAGTTGTAGCAGCCACCCCGGTATCCATGGACTGGTTGTACGAGGCGATACCAAAAATCAATCCGAACCACCAAAGAACAAAACCAAGTGGCAGTTCAATCGATGCTGCAGATACGTCGCGTAGGTAGTAGTTGTAAAAAAGCCTCTTGTGAAAATTCTTGTAGTGCTTCCAGGGAAATTCCCAAAGAGTCTTGATGATGCTCAAGTTACTCTTCTCAGTTCCATATCGGGCCTGCATTGGTACATCCCAAACCACAGCACGATAAAGACTGAGTCTGAACAACATATCCGATTCAAAGAAGAATCGCTTGCTGAGCATTCCAAGCGGCAACACCTTTAGAACATCCCTGTGGATTGCGGTGTAACCGTTTGTTGGATCAGTGATGTTCCAGTAGCCGGTTGAAATTTTTGTAAGTAATGAAAGTCCCGCATTGCCAATTAGTCGAATGCTTGGCATCTGCCAAAGTCCCGTCAGGCTGTCAAGTCGATCGCCCTTGGTGTAATCCGCGCGCCCGTTAATAATCGGAGCTATAAGCTCACCAATCAGAGCCGGATCCATCTGGCCGTCACCGTCTAGTTTGACGATGATGTCAGCGTCGGTTTCAAGAGCAGCTTTGTAGCCGGTAATCATTGCACCGCCCACTCCGAGGTTTTCCTCGTGGAAGATGACTTTCACACGCGAGTCAGAGACTTTTTCTTGAACAAGCTTTCCTGAACCGTCTGGGCAAGCATCGTCAACGACGAAGATGTATGAAACTTCCTTGCCGATCTCTGACAGGGTCTGCACAACGTGAGATGTCACCTTATAAGAAGGTACGACTACGGCTATAACGGGCTTAGACATGCAAGTCTCCGATCGGAAGCTTGAAACCCAAGTTCAGGCAATTGCTGGTGAATTGTTCCATGGTCAGATCTTGCTTACTTCCAGTTCGATAAATGAAGCTCTGGGTGTTAATTTACTTGAAAAGAGAGGTTCATTGCCTTTAGCAATGCAATAAAGCCCAAGGAAATCCCTGGGCTTTATTGAACATGGTGGAGATGGGGGGAATTGAACCCCCGTCCGATATTTGGATTCTGACTCTTCTACGGGTGTATCTTCAATGCTGTTTTACTCGACTCCGGTCAAAGCTTGAAGCGACCTAACCGACGAGCCCAGCCTGAGTAAAAGTCCCAAGTAGCCCTAAGGCGTAGCTACCCAGCAAGATTTCTAAATGACGCCAGGACCTAAAACGAAATCAGATTTAGGCTGACGGACCTCGAGGCTAGCTTATGCAGCTAGGGCGAAGTCGGTGCGGTTTGATTTGGCACCTATAGTTTGCAGAGGACGTTAACGAGATAACTCTGCATTCTCGACCCGCTTCATTCAGTTTCGGCAAGTACCGTCGAAACCGATCATCCCCATGTTTAGTTATCAAACTGTCTTTCAACAGCCTCTCAGTCTAACCCGAAGATAAGACAAAGGGAAGAACTACCATTCCTTGCCCTTGGTAGACACGGCCCTAGCCGCCTCGCGCTTATCCTGTTGCTCTTTCAGAGCATGCCTCTTGTCGTAATCCTTCTTACCCTTGGCCAGAGCTATTTCAACCTTTGCTTTGCCATCTTTGAAGTAAATCGAGATTGGAACGAGCGTAAATCCAGACTCCTTGATTTTTCCGGTCAACTTATCAATCTCAACTCGGTTCAACAGAAGTTTCCTTCGACGTCTAGTTGAGTGATTGGTCCAGTTTCCCTGAGAGTACTCGGGGATGTGAACATTCTCGAGCCATGCTTCGCCCCGCTCGACGGTGGCATATCCATCCACCAGGGATGCGCGACCGGCCCGCAACGACTTCACTTCTGTTCCGGTTAGAACAATGCCTGCTTCAAAGACATCTTCGATGTGATAGTCGTGACGGGCTTTACGATTGGTGGCCACAACCTGCTGGCCACGCTCTCTCGGCACGATCGACTCCTAGATTTTTAAGTAGCGACGGATCGCAAGACCCGAAGCCACCGCAGCCAACACAACGCCGGCTGCGATTAATAGCGGAACTACAAGCATGCCATCGCTGATACTCACAAAGCTAGTAAAAGGAAGTCTTTCGGCCAGGAACCCCTGAACAAAGAACGCAACGAGGCCCAAAACTGCTCCAGCCGCCAGCAGGCTTCCTATCAGTGCGGCAACCACACCCTCGAGAATAAAAGGCAACTGAATCGAGAAATTGCTAGCGCCCACCAGGCGCATGATTCCGAGCTCTCTTCTTCTAGAAAAAGCCGAAAGCCGAATTGTCGTTGAGATCAAAAGAACGCTTGATACCAGCATCAGCGATGCAATTGAAATCGCAGCTAGCGAAGCTATGTTCAAAATGTTGAAAATTTGATCAAGATAGCTGCGTTGATCCCTAACCTCTTCAACTCCAGCAAGGCCTGTAAAACTCTCAGTGATGATTTGAGACTGGTTCGGATCAAATAGATTCACCCAATAGGTCTCATTCAATTGCTCCGCCCGAACGTACTGAGCTACAGCGTTTCCAGAAAATTGCTCTTGAAAGTTTGCATAAGCCTGATCGTGATCTTCGAAGTAATACTCTTCAATAAATGGGGTAAGCGTGGGTGAATCAAGTCTTTCCTGAACTTCTGTCTTTACATCTTCGGACGCTTCACCCCTTGGGCAAGTTGCTTCCGGAGAAACATCGGTGCAGAGATAAATAGCAACCTGAGCTTTGTCGTACCAGTAGTTTTTCATCTGTCCAATTTGGAGCTGCAATAGTGAAGCAGTTCCGACAAATGTCAGAGAAATAAAGGTCACCAGAATAATGCTGATGACCATGGCGATGTTTCTGCGAAGGCCTTGACTTACCTCAGAGAACATAAATCCAAAACGCATAACTAAGCCCGCACTCCGTAGCCGCCGCTTGTCTGATCGCGAATGATTTGACCTTGACTTAGCTCAACAACGCGACGTTGCATCTTGTCCACGATCGATCGATCGTGAGTTGCCATCACGACGGTTGTCCCGGCCAAATTGATTGAGTTAATCAATGCCATGATTTCCTCGCTTGTGGTCGGGTCCAAGTTTCCAGTTGGCTCATCCGCTAGCAAGATTGCAGGTTTGTTCACAATCGCTCTTGCCAGAGCAACACGCTGCTGCTCACCACCGGAAAGTTCACTAGGAAGCCGGTCTGCTTTCTCGGCTAATCCAACCAATCTCAAAACATCTGGAACAGCTTCTTGGATAAAGCCTTGGGATTTTCCAATTACCTCAAGGCTGAAGGCAACATTCTGAGCAACGGTTTTGTTTGGAAGAAGTCTAAAATCCTGAAACACCACTCCGAGCTTGCGGCGAAAGAAAGGGACGCGTCTTGCAGGAAGGCCAACAAGGTTTTCTCCAAGGACATGAACAGAACCGGAGTTTGGAATGTCTTCACGAAGCATCAGCCTCATGAGGCTGGATTTACCAGAGCCGGAGGCACCAACTAGAAACACGAAGTCGCCTTTTTCAATTTCCAGGCTCACCTGGTCAAGCGCGGGTCTTGGGGTGCCCTTGTATTTTTTGGTGACGTTTTGAACGCTAATCATTGTGTCTCCAGCCTAAGCGGGAGAGCGCATTCTCCAACGGATTCCCGCGGCTATAAATCCATCGAGTCCCCCATCAAATACCGACTGTGGGTTGTTCTCTTCGTATTCGGTTCTTAGATCTTTCACCATTTGATAAGGAGCTAGAACGTAGCTTCGCATCTGCTCTCCCCAGGATGCTTTGACATCTCCAGCTAACTGCTTTTTGGTAGCTTCTTCTTCACGCCTACGAACTTCCAAAAGACGTGATTGCAGAACTCTCATGGCAGCCTGCTTGTTCTGAATCTGGCTCTTTTCATTCTGGCAACTAACAACAGTTCCAGTAGGCAAGTGAGTAATACGCACAGCGGAGTCGGTCGTGTTTACCGACTGACCCCCAGGTCCGGATGAGCGAAAGACATCAACTCGAATGTCCGCATCTGGAATCTCGATTGCTTCGGTCTGCTCAACCAACGGGACAATTTCAACCGCTGCGAAAGAAGTTTGGCGCTTTCCAGCCGCATTGAAAGGACTCATTCGAACTAGGCGATGAGTTCCTGCTTCGACCGATAGCGAGCCATAGGCATAAGGTGCATCAATCTCAAAGGTCGCGGATTTAATTCCTGCACCCTCGGCATGAGAGATATCCAGAACTTGCACCGGATACTTTTTTTGTTCGCAGTAGCGGATGTACATCCGCATAAGCATTTCAGCAAAGTCGGTTGCGTCATCTCCTCCGGCGCCGCTTCGAATCGTCACCACAGCTGAGCGAGAGTCGTATTCCCCACTTAGCAGGGTCTGAATCTCCAGTTCTCCAACTAGCTTTTGAAGATCTGCCAATTCCTTTTTTGCTTCGGTCTTGGTCGCAGTATCAGAGGCATCGTTAGCCATTTCAATCAATACCTCTAGGTCATTTACTCGCGCCTCAACCGAAACAATCATGTCGAGTTTGTCCTGCGATCTGGACAGCGAAGATGTGATCTTTGAGGCGCGATCTGGGTCATCCCAGAGGTCGCCAGCTGAAGCCTGCTCTCGCAGCGAGTTCACTTCCAACTGCAATGCAACGGGGTTTATGACTTCTTTGATGGTTGCAAACAGTTGCCGAAGCGTCTTTATTTCAGTTGCTAGATCTAGTTCCGACATGATTTCACAAGTCTAAGTCAGGAGCATAATTGTCAGGTGCCCGCAAACACCAAGGACTTCAAGATATCGAGCTTGAGCTTTCCAGTATTCACCCCATCACTGTTGTTTGGCATTGCCGAAGGTAGCCTGCTCCCAATCATTCCTGCCAGTGCTCAGGCGCTTGGAGCGAGCCTTCCAACCGCAGGAATCATCACTGGACTAGTCATGGTTGGCACACTGGTAGCGGATATTCCCGCAGCCAAACTAATCAACGCAATCGGGGAACGCAGGGCAATGCTTTCCGCCGCTGCAGTTGGAAGCGTTGGTGTATTTGTCTCTTTACTGTCAACGAGTTTGTGGATGCTGGGTTTAGGAATGTTCTTACTCGGTGCGAGCGTTTCAGTATTTGCCTTAGCTAGACATTCATTTCTCACAGAAGCCGTCCCCTATTCGCATCGAGCACGATCGCTTTCGATTCTTGGAGGAGTGTTCCGGGCAGGGCACTTTTTTGGGCCGATGATTGGCGCACTTCTTATTACTCTTTTTGATGTAAGGGCGGTGTATTGGAATGCCGTTATCTTTTGTGCCCTGGCCGCCCTTGTTCTAGTTTTCGTGAAGCCAGATCTAATGCCAAACACTCCCGGAACTAAACCAGGGGCAACCTGGATGGTTGCAAAAAGAGAATCCAAAAAGTTAGCGACATTGGGTGTTGTGTCTGCGATTATGGGCGGTCTTAGAACTGCACGGATTGTTGGACTTCCGCTTTGGGCCTTGCATATTGGTCTATCGCCAGCAGCTACCGCGCTATACATGGGTATTGCAGGAGCTCTCGATCTTGCGCTGTCATACACTTCTGGACAAATCATGGATCGTTTTGGAAGAAGATGGTCAGCTCTTCCAACTTTGCTTGGACTTTCCTTTACTTTTTCACTACTAACGTTTACAACAGACGCGACGACATTCCTCGCGGTGGCTCTAGTTATGTCACTTGCGAATGGTGTTGGAAGTGGAATCATTTTGGTCATCGGTTCTGATCTAGCGCCAAAGGGTGAAAGAAATGAATTCCTTGCCTCATATCGTCTTCTAGTTGATGCTGGAGTTGCCTCCACCCCAATTGTGATCTCACTAGTCACTGCAGTATTTGGGTTGGCAACAGCGATGTTCACCCTCACCGGTGCCGGGATAGTTGGGGCCGCCATGGCCCACCGCTATCTTCCGCGCCGGGCCAAAGCTTCAGAGCAGACTCTGCCAATTTCAGAAAACATGTAGTTTTCAAAAATCGGTCTTGAACTGCTGCATAACCTAACTCGAACGCTTCGTTGGTCTATAGAACTGACGTCCACTAGCTCAACTTGGAATAGACCTCGAAGCGGTTGTGATTCAAGCCACCTTGAAGCCATTGGGGCAAGCGGTTGCGCAAGATTTCCTTTGGCATCGATCAGTACCGCAAGGGCTGTTGACTCGGCAACTGTAGTTAGCCTTCGCTCCGTTAGGTAAAGACTTGCCGCGGCGAGGATTCCTAGAACCAGTGTTAGCGAAAGCATAGCTAACCCAATTCCTAACGGAGCGAGTGATCCACGTTCGCTGGAATCAAAATCGTGAACTTGCGTAGGCAACCAACTGCCCATATCTAACCTCGATTTGAGCTGTGGTGTTTGGTTCCAAACAATTGGGATTTGGAGTGCATGAGATATTCCAACTGACTTGATCGGCTAAGAGACCAAAATCTTTTGCGATAGTGGCAACAACTTCTTGAGTGCTCTGGTTTACGGGCCATAGAGAGTGAGCTCGCAATGCGTGCCTTGCAATTGACTCCACAGCAAAGCTTTGCTGCTGAAGTGATACAGCAAAAGTTGCGAACATCAAAATTGGTATCTGCAGTAAGACACCGAAGCCAATCAGATCTACCATTGCCGAGCCCTGCTCGGATGCTGGACTAGTACTCGTTCTCACGAGTTGCCACCGAAGATGCGCTCAGAAAGTTGCGACCGGGAATTAGATTGATGCCTAGCGTTGAGACAAGTCTCACTGACTCAACGCTTCCGAACCTTGAAACGCTTCCTGCAACATCTACGCGCATGCCAGGTCCTAGAGCAGCAGCTACTAATTGCTTGGTCTTTGCGATTCCAGAAGCTATGTCCTGATCTGCTAGCGCGGCAAACCTTGCACCTTCAATGGTTGAATCAAGTAAAACCAGTCGCGCGTATGAGCCAAGGGTGATGGAAATAGTTGCCACAAAAATTGCCAACATAGGAAATGCCACTAAGACAAAGTCAGTAACTGCAGAACCTTCCTGCCTAGAAGCTGACCACACGGTTCATCGCCTGTTGAAACACTCCCTGCAGGGCAGGTCCCGCAAAGGACCACATCACCACTACTAGCCCTGCGGTCATCAAGGTAATCAGTACCCACCCGGGTACATCACCGGTCTCATCATGAAACAATTTGTTTTTCATTTTTCTCCTTTTTCTTAGATGAATCCAAAGTTCAGTAGCTCAAGGCTTGGGTAGATGGCAAACAAAACAGTCACCGGCAAGATCAAGAAAACTAGCGGAATCAGCATGCGCGTTTCATTCCTACCCGCCTGCCTCAACAATCGACTCTTTATTTCCTCCCGAACGCTGAGTGCTTGCTCGGAAAGCATTTGAGCCAGAGGCGTGCCTCGCTCGAGAGAGGTCGAGACCTTCGCAACAAACTCCGCTACCTGCGGGTGAGGTAATACTTCCGCCACACGCCTGATTTCTGTACCAAAGGCTGCTCCATATTCAACCGCCTTTATGGCTTTGGAAAACTCCCGAGCAATCTCACCGTCGCACCTTGGAATCACAGTGGCAAAACTCCGATAGACCCCATCGCCAGCCCGAAGGCTAACTGTTATGAGATCCATTAGTTCTGGAAGCTCAAACAGCGCGCGCTCTAACTTTGCTGATTTATCAGATCGAAATTGGGTGATCAGCAACTTACCCGACCAAAGCACCTTTCTAGGCCTAGGTGGCAAATGGGTAATCGCCGCGTTCACGCGAACGGCCAACACTGTGTTTGAACTTTGCATCGCCAAGGTGAAAAAACTTGCAACACCGAAGCCAAAACTAACGGCGAGCAAAAACTCGATATTCAATTTGTAAGCACCCGGCTTGGTTTGGAAAGTGTGCCCATTAGGCCAACAAGCCGATAGGCGACTAAAGAAACCAAGAGGCCTGCAACCAGAACTCCGGTTCCCTCAACGGTGTTATAGATTGCAACGTTTTCCGATTTAGCCGCAAGGGTTGCAACGATAATCCAAGGTGCAACAATTGCAAGTTTGGCGGTTCCTGTCACCCAGCCCTGCTTGGATTCAAGTTCTCCCCAAAGCGCAATCTCAGATCTTGTTCTCAAGGCCTGCTCACGCAGTGAATCTAGATACCCGACTCCCCCAGAGCGATGCACAATTCGAATCAGTTCAACTAATCGATCTGCCTGCAGCTGCCCAAACTGCGACTTAAACCAATCCAACGACTTATCTAACCCCGCGCCGGAATCTACCCGGTCAACCAGTTCCTGGAAAACTGGCTGAATTCTTGAAGGCCCACTTCTTGCCACTTGCTCCAGTGAATCGACGATTCCAAAACCACTGCTGGCTGCGGAGTGAAGTGAATCCAAAACTTCTGGCCATAGCCGCGCCAGCTGGTCACTTCTTTGTTTGGATCTAAACCTAAGGGCTTCGATGCTCAGCCCAAAGGTTGCAAGGCAGCTAAATATTGTTAGTCCGAGCACCTCAAAGCTCAACTGAACCCAGCTGGCTAGCAGAATCGAGGCTGCAAACACGAAAAATAAAAACTGAATCGGAGAGTACCTCGACCACCCAGCAGCTTCCAGCGCCATACGCAGTGGTTTCATGCTGTGACCGACTCAACATCAATAGCTAATGTCTCGTTATTGAAGCTAACGGTAGCGATCTCTTCGACAACTCTTTTGCCAGTGGGCAGCATCCGGCAGTGAACCACTAGGTCGATACAGGAACCGACCGTTGGATTCACAAACTCACTAGTTATGTTTGCTCCTGCCAAAAGCGGCAAAGTACACAGTTTGGAAATAGCGTCCTGAGCTGAGTTTGAATGAATTGTGCACAATCCAGGCAACCCTGAATTCAGAGCGATCAATAGATCGAAGCTTTCTGCTTGTCGGACCTCTCCAACCACTATCCGACCTGGACGCATTCGAAGAGCCTCTTTGACAAGTCTTCGAAGCGAGATCTCGCCAACGCCCTCGAGGTTGGGTTGCCTGGTCTGCATCGCAACCCAATCCAGACCTTGATATCTAATCTCGAAAGTTTCCTCAACGGAGACAACTCTTTCCGAATCTCTTACCTCGTTTAACAAAGCACACAAAAGTGTTGTCTTGCCAGCTTGAGTAGCCCCAGAAACCAGAATGTTCATTCCAAGCTTTACTTGCTCACTCAGGAATTGCGCTTGAGAAGCACTCAATGATTCAAGCTCAACAAGTCGTTTGAGTGAATAGACCTGGTTTGGAAACTTGCGAATGTTTACGCTCCAGGTGTTTCGGGTTATATCTGGAATGACAACGTGCAATCTGGAGCCATCCTCTAGTGAGGCGTCTACGAAAGGGGAAGATCGATCTAGGCGTCGGCCGGTGTTTCGAAGCATCTTTTCGATTAAGGTCTGAAGAAGTTCCTGCTCAATGCCCATTTCAAGGACAGAGCTAACTCCCGCTCTTGCAACAAATACTTCAGAGGCGCTGTTGATCCATATCTCTTCTATATCTGGGTCATCCAGTAGCGGTTGTATTGGTCCATAGGCCGATAGCTGTTGAGCTAGCTCTGCTCTGAGCCTTGGCTCCTGTGCTGCCAAAACGCCGTTTGGCTCTGCCTCAACCGCTTCGTCTAAGACATCGTTTAGGGCACGGGAAACTTCCACACCCCCCGATACGATTCTTCGCCTGGCCAGAGTTGCAAGGGAAGAGACCAGTTCCGGCAAGCTACCTCCTTGATATTTCTAGCGGAAGGCAAGTTTGCCAATTGGCGAATTTTGGCGGGAGGATTTATCCACAGCGGGAAATGGTTAGACTATTCGAGGAACGCGGGAGTGGCGAAATTGGCAGACGCACTGGATTTAGGTTCCAGCGTTCGAAAGGACGTGTGGGTTCAAGTCCCACCTTCCGCACCAAAAACAAAAAGACCCGCTGCTTGCGGGTCTTTTCATTTAACTGAAGTTTTCGGTTTATTTCAGAGCACTAGTTCTAGCAAGTGCTAGTTGAGCGTTGATGATTCCCGCACCACAACCACCAATGATTGCGCAATTAGAGGTTGGGGCAAATGGTCGAACTGAGTCTTGGAGAATTGCTCTTACCCTTGCCGGGGTGATGTTGGGTTGCATCGAATACATCAAAGCGACGATTCCTGAAACTACCGGAGTTGCCATGCTGGTGCCCTCAGAAAGACGGTAGGAAGGCAAGTTCGCAGAATCAACCCAGGAGGAGATAATTCCTCCGCGTGAATCTGGAGACTCGGTTGAACCGATGTTGAACTCACCTCCGGGTGCAGATAGCAAAGTGCCGCTTCCAAAGTTTGAATATGTTGCTCTATCCCCCAAAGCTTGAGTAGCCACAACGGTGATTACGCCGTTGCAGTTACCTGGGAATGAAAGTGATGCTCTGCTCTCATTTCCTGCAGCAGCAATCACGGTGATGCCTTTAGCAATCGCCGCATCAAAAATTGACGCGTAGCCACCGGTGCAAGAAACTACCTCTTTCGCACCGAGGGATAAGTTGATTACCGACACCGGAAACTTGTTTTGAGGGATACCGGCTATTTTCACTCCGGCTGCCCAGTTGACCGCTTTTACTAGGTCAGAGATTGTTCCGCCGTCTTTACCGAGAGCTCTGATTGGCAACAGCTTTACGTTCGGGGCAATACCCGCTGATCCAAGAAAATCGTGCTCGGCAGCAATAATGCCGGCAACGTGAGTTCCATGGAAACTGTTTCCACCTGAGGAATCACCCTCATCGTTTGGGTTTGAGTCTTCGCCGTCGCCATCAGCGGCGTTTGCTAGCTCGGAGACAAAGTCATACCCGTAAATACTGCCGTCGGCGTTTCTAGTGAGAGCCTTGTCAATCTGCTGGTGGGCCCTGATACCGGTGTCGATCACCGCAACTACTTTGTAGCCATCGCCCTTCGAGTATTTCCAGGCAGTTGGCATAGAAACGCCATTTTTACCATTGAGGTACCACTGCAGCGGAAAGTACAAATCATTAGCCGGAACTGTGGCGTTCGAACTTGAAATGCCAAGTTCATTGGTTGCGAAGACCTCAACTGTGTAGGTGGTATCTGGCAGCAGCTCAGGGAATTGACACCTGGTTGCGTTGCATAAAGAAGTCTCGACTGATTCAATGTCAGCCGCAGTGGCGACAGCTCGATATCTAACCGCGCTGGCTGCGAATCCACCCCGATCAGAAATTGACTGCTCAAGGTAAGTGATATTTCCAGGACCGATTCTTGGCGCCGAGGTGACATAGACAGGCTTCGGAGCTGTTCTAACTGTTGCTGAAGCGGTGTTTGATGATGCACCAACAGTGTTTAGCTCGGAGCCATCGTTGGTTATGGCCCGCACCCGGAATCGATAGCTGATTCCAGCCCGAATTCCATCGCTGACAAATATTCGTGTGTCGCTGCTGCCGGTGTTAGAAATCAATGTCTGGTAGCTGGCGCCACCGTTGGAAGAGTACTGAACTCGGTATCCAACGATCTTTGCCCCGTAGCGTTTGGATGGGGTCTTCCAGCTAAGCCGCACTCTGGCTTGGTCACTGGCGGTTGCGCTAACGGCCGGTTTAGCAACGAGTGAAATTGGGCCTGATGCCGCTCGAGCCTGAGTAAGAATTGGGCGACTAGAAATATTCGCCGAGGCCTTTTCGATAGCGAGGTTTGGCTCAGCCCAGATAATTCTTCGATCAAGCACCATGCGCTTGATCCAAATCTTTGCCAGAGTTTTGTCCATCGGCTCAACAAAGTTCAGAGCGAAAAGTCCCCCACCAAGATCTTCACTGACAACTTTGCCTCGAAGTAAGTTTGCTCCGGTTGGTTCACCGTTTGGTGCCACGGCTTCAACGCCGGCCGAGTACTGAACCAGCACTCCGGAGATTTTCTCGGTTGACTGGGCTGTTGCGGCGTTGGCTGCAGGGGCGACACCGCTTACTAGCAGAGCTGTCATAGCAATAGACAGCAAACATCCCCGAAGGCTCATATCTTCAACCTATCAGAGGCTTTTTTGCATCAGGATTGTTCCCAGCCAACGGTCAAACTTGAAGCCAACCTTGGCAAGGTGACCCTGTTTTTTGAATCCAAATTGTTCGTGAAGTCGCACTGATGATTCAGCCCCGCTGTCGGAAATCACAGCAACAACTTCCTTGACTCCGGCTTGCTTAGAAAGGGCAAGCAGCTCTTCGAGCAACTTCGTTCCGATTCGTTTTCTAGTTGCTGCTGCACGCAAGTAGATGCTGTCTTCGACGGTTCTCCGATAGGCGGATTTTTGACGCCAGGGAGCAACATAGGCAAATCCGAGAATCTCGCCGCTTTCAGTTTCGGCAACGATAAAGGGTAGTTTTTGCTTGTTTAGGTACTCGAGCTTTTCTTCCCACGCATTAAGTTGCATTATCTGCTCATCAAAAGTCACCACTGAGTTTTGTATATAGAAGTTATAGATCTCGCAGATCGCGAAGCAATCCTTCGACTGGGCGGCCCTGATGCTAAAGGTTAGAGGCCTGTCGGTATCTTCACGGAATCCGCGAGCGCGAAAGCGCCTGATTAATCTCCAGCGAGATGTTGAATCAAGACCCACGGCTACTCCTAACAGGACCAATCTATCGGGGCTAGGCCCTTTGCTTGAAGAGCCGAATTCACTCTGGAATAGATCCGTGATCCAAAAAAGCCACGCGAGGCAGAAAGCGGACTGGGGTGAGTGGCTTGAATAACCTCCCCCTCCACAATCAACGCACTTAGCTTTTTGGCATGCTCGCCAAGGCTTAGACAAACCAGAGAGCTCGAATCCAGTTCCCCAATAACTGCCTTAGTAAAACCAATCCAGATCTTGGCGTGGGCACCGGGGGCTCCAACAATGGTGGTCAAGGCGGAATTGAGCAGCATCACACCCTGAGCGCTCCAACGATCCAGTTGCCCGGAATTTGAAACTTGAGGTAAATCGGTGGCCAGTTCTTTCATTAGGTTTTTTAGACTTTGAGGCTGCCTGCTTGTATCGGACACCGCAAATGCCAAGCCGCAGGCAACATCTTTGGTGGGATAGGGATCTTGGCCAACCAATAACACCTTCACCGACTCGAAGGGCTCTTGGAACGCGCGCATCACCAAGGCTGGTGGCGGGGTGATTTGCTGCTCTGAGATTAGCTGAGCCTCGATCTCGGTTAGCAGGTCTTTACTTGCCGAAAGCCTGGCTTGCCAAGAGGGATGCATGGAGCTAAAGAACATGTATAAAGGGTAAGGCTTGCGTGGTGGCACAATGATTGCATGACCCAGTCAATTCTTGAGCAGGCCCAATCAATGCTGCCTGAGCTTCAGTCCCTCAGACGAAAGCTTCACCAGATTCCTGAGTTTGGACTTGAACTACCAAACACGCTCAAGGTAATCCTCGATGAGATTTCCCCTCTTGGCGAAATCACTTTGGGTAAATCCATCACCTCTGCAGTTCTGCACATAAAAGGAGATCTTCCAGGGCCAACCGTATTGTTGCGTGCCGATATGGATGCGCTTGCGGTAATTGAAGACACTGGAGTTCCATACGCCTCAACAAATGGTTTTATGCATGCCTGTGGTCACGATCTGCACATGGCCATGGGAGTTGGAGCCGCAAAGATCCTTGCGTCAAGAAAGTCAGAACTTAAAGGTGAAGTGATCATCTTTTTCCAACCTGGCGAAGAAGGCCATCACGGAGCCGATGTGATGATCGAAGAACAAGCTCTGATGGTTTCGGGATCAAAACCAATACGGGCCTACGGTCTGCATGTCTTTAGCTCATACCCGGTTGGAATGATGGGCTCTCGAAGCGGGCCTTTGATGGCATCTGCCGGAGACTTACTTGTAACTGTCACCGGTAGCGGTGGACATGGTTCTATGCCTTGGCTATCTAAGGATCCAATCAGCGTGCTAAACGAGATTATGTCTTCTCTTCAAACCATGGTGACAAAGCGCTTTAGTGCGTTTGATCCGGTGATTGTAAACATTGGTTGGGTTAGAGCTGGAGATACTGCAACCACAAACGTAATTCCTGAAACTGCATCGTTCGGTGCAACTGTCAGAGTGTTCTCCGAGGAAAATGCCACCAAGCTAAAGCAATACACCCAGGAGCTTGTCGACTCAATTGCAACCGGATTTGGCTTGAGTGCAACGGTTGAATTCACTAGAGCCACAAAAGTTTTGATGAACGACCCTCAAGCAATCTCTTCGGTAGAGAAAGTAACCAGTGAACTATTTGGCACTAGCCGATACATCAACCTTCCGACACCGATTGCTGGCGGCGAGGACTTTGCATCGATTGTGAGCGAGATTCCAGGAGCATTCGTGTTTATGGGTGCGTGCCCTCCGGGCACCGATCACACCACTGCTGCCACCAATCACTCCAACAAGGCAGTCTTCGATGATTCTGTTTTGGGAGACGGCGCTGCACTGCTGGCCTCACTAGCTGTTGATGCACTGCGCTAGCCATTAGGCTTTTTCACAATCATGGAATTTCAAGTATCTGGCGACAGCATCCCATCTGAGTTCATCACGGACGAAATGGCCAGAAAGCTCATTGGCAAGCCTCCTGCATCAGGGGCCTGGCGCGATGGTGACCCTGCAGGCGATAGAAAGTTCACAACTTCATTTGATGTAAAGCTTGAAAGCGGCAAGAAGCTAGAGGATGTCAAGATTGCCTACGAAAGCTGGGGCGAACTAAAACCCGACGGCTCAAATGCACTCTTGATACTTCACGCACTAACTGGAGACTCTCATGCTTTTGGTTCAGCAACCAGAGCACACCCAACCGCCGGTTGGTGGAACGGGGTTATCGGTCCAGGCCTTGCAATAGATACAGATAAGTACTTTGTCGTAGCTCCAAACATGCTTGGGGGCTGTCAGGGTTCAACTGGACCAACCTCTTTGGATAAAAAGGGTAAGGAGTACGGACCACGTTTTCCTTACATCACTATCCGCGACCAAGTCACCGCACAGGTTGAACTTTCAAAGCAGCTTGGAATCAAGCGCTGGAAAGCAATCATCGGTGGCTCCATGGGTGGCATGCAAGTTCTGGAATGGGCCATCGAATATCCAGAAGCAATGGAAAAAATCGCTGTGCTCGCAGCACCTGCTTTTTCTAACGCCGATCAAATTGCTTTGAACTCGGTGCAGCTCGAAGCCATCAAAGCAGATCCTGCCTTTAATGAAGGTGACTACTACGACGCTGCTGCAGGTAAAGGTCCCTACCGTGGTCTGGCGTTGGCCAGACGAATGGCGCTACTGAACTATCGCTCCCCCGAAGAATTGAATGTGCGCTTTGAGCGAGCTTGGCAATCAAAAGTGAACCCATTTGGCGACGGTGGGCGCTTTGCGGTTGAAAGCTACCTAGACTTCCACGGCAACAAATTCACCCGCAGGTTCGATGCCAACAGCTACCTCACTTTGGTCGAAGCCATGAACTCTCACGACATCGCCCGTGGACGCGGTTCCATCAAAAAGGCCATTCAAAAAATCAAGGCTGAAATGCTGCTCGTGGGTATTGATAGCGATCGATTGTTCCCAGTACCGAGCCAGGAAGTAATTGCAGAAAGTGGCCCAAAGAAGCTCTTTGGAAACAAGTTATTTGTTATCCAATCGGACTATGGTCACGATGGATTCTTGATTGAAGCCGAGAAGGTCGGAAAGCTTCTAAAGCGCTTGCTTTCTGCCAAGTCCTAACCGCCAGAGCATTCCTGGGGCGCCAACCTAGCTACCTAAGATAGGTCTTACTGCCCGAAGGCCAATTCGAAGGAGACATCAGGTGTCCGCACTACAAAAGGCAAGATTCGCAGTTTTTGCCTACTTCACAATCGCGGGTGCTGCAGTGACTTTCTGGGCCGTTCATATCCCCTTTGTTGAAAACAAGCTAGATATTTCCCATGCGGCGATTGGCACATTGCTATTGGTTTTTGGAGGCGGTGCCCTGACCGCCATTCAAATGGTTGGAAATCTTATTGATCGAGTGGGTTCTAGAACAGCAACTTTCCTGGCTGGAACTTTCATGGGCGTAATGCTTTTTCTTCCTGGTCTTGCCGACACACCACTTTATTTAGGTATCGCATTGTTTCTGCTTGGAATCGGAGTCGGAGCAACAGACGTTGCAATGAACGCCCACGCGGTGGATGTTGAGAAGGCTTACCAGCGTCCAATTTTCTCGGCCTTTCATTCGATGTGGTCCTTCGGTGGATTGATCGGCGCGAGTATCGGTGGAATTGCTCTGGCTAACGGGCTTGATATGCAAACCACACTCACTGGGGCTGCCGTTGCAACTTTGCTTGTTGCAATTTCAATGCGCACCTGGATGCTTCCAGATAGCCCGAATCACCAATCTGACAAAAAAGTAAAGAGCGCAGACAAGCAAGCCGAGAAATCTCGCCTCAAGGCACTAAACGCTTCCAACCGAAAAGTTCTTGGGTTTGTTTTGTTCCTTGGTGCAATGTCTGCTGCCGCAGCAATCGCCGAAGGCACTGGAGTGGACTGGTCCACTCTGCATCACGCCAGAGTGCTTGGTACCTCTGACGCTCAAGCTGCTATTGCTCTGGTTGTTTACACCGGTGCAATGGGAATCACGCGGTTGGTAATCGATAAGGTAGTTGCCGCTCGTGGACGAATTTTTGTTATTCGATTTGGTTCTTTAGTTTCGGCTGTTGGAACTTGCGTAGTGGTTTTATCAACAACTTCTCCGGTGGCTCTAGCAGGCTGGGTAATTGCTGGAATTGGAATTGCAGGAGTGGTGCCTCAGATTTTCGCCTACTCTGCTGAAGTCGGCGAGGATACTCACACCGGAAGAAACATGGCAAAAGTTGTTGGAATTACCTACGCTGGAGTGCTAGCTGGTCCTGCACTAATTGGCTTCCTAACAGCACTTGTTCCTTTGAACATCGCTATTGGACTAGGCGTAGTTTTAGGTCTGTTCACAGCCCTTGGAACCTTAGTTATTGAGAAAAGGAATTCAAATGCCAAAACTTTTTGAATCAATCCAGCTTCGCGGCCTTGAAGTAAAAAACCGAATTTGGATCTCGCCGATGTGTATGTACTCGGCTGAGAACAAGGACGGCATGCCTGGCACCTGGCAAGAGATTCACTTGGGTTCAAGAGCCGTGGGCGGCGCAGGACTGATTTTTGTTGAGGCCTCGGGTGTTAGCCCCGAAGGTCGAATCACTCCATGGTGCACCGGAATTTGGAACGACGAGCAAGCAAAAGCTTGGAAGAAGATTGTTGATATCTGTCATACGCATGGCTCGAAAGTTGCGATGCAGCTTGCTCATGCCGGTCGCAAAGCTTCTGTGCATCGAGAGTCAAGTGGTGTTGGTTCTGTCGCGATAAGCGAAGGGGGCTGGCAAAGCGTTTCATCAACAAGCGTTGCATTTGGTGACTACGCAGCTCCTCGCGCGTTGAGCGTCGATGAAATTGCAAAGCTCGTTGAGGCATTTGCAGCAGCTGCCAAAAGGTCTGTGGCTGCTGGTTTTGATGCAGTTGAGATTCATGGCGCTCATGGATATTTGATCCATCAGTTCCTTTCTCCTCTTGCAAATAATCGAAGCGATCAATACGGCGGGTCGCTTGAGAATAGAGCTCGCTTTTTGATGGAAACAATCAAGGCAGTGCGAAATGCAATTCCTGAATCAATGCCGCTGTTTTTGCGTCTGTCGGCTACCGACTATGCCGAGGGTGGCTGGGACCAAGATCAAACGGCCGAGGTTTCGAAGTGGGCAACTGAAGCAGGTGTTGACCTAATCGATATTTCAAGCGGAGGGATTATCACTGGAGTCACGATTCCTTCGGGACCGGGTTATCAAGTACCACTCGCAGAATATGTTGCCGAAAGAATCAAGCAGCCGGTTAGTGCTGTGGGGCAGATCACCGATGCCAAGCAAGCTGAACAAATCTTGCAGTCAGGTCAGGTGGATGTAATCCTGATTGGACGCGCAAGCCTTAGAGATCCCTACTGGCCGCTTCGAGCCGCCAGTGAATTGGGCGTTGAAGTAAATTGGCCCGAGCAGTACGAACGCGGAAAGTGGCCCAAGTAAGTAGCCACAGAGATTCGCCCTAAATACAGCTAGATACCAAGGCCCAGACTTCAATCGCCTGCAGAGCGTAAGATATAGGAGTCATTCAAGCCAACAAATAAGGGGTTTTTCCGTGTCCGGTGAAGGATTGCAAGACGACTACGGAGCCAACTCTTGGCTAGTAGAAGAGATGTACGAAAAGTACAAGCAAAACCCAGACTCCGTCGATAAGGCCTGGTGGCCAATCCTCGAAAACTACCAATCCACACAAGGAGCAGTTGCACCAGCTCCAGCAGCTCCAGCCCCAGTTGTTTCAGATATGACTTCATCAATTCCGGTTGTTGCAAAGACCACTCGCGTTGAGGCGAAGCCGGCACCAATTCCAGCTCAGGCTCCGATCACAGAATCAATCGCGATTGTGCCGGAGTCATCTGACGAAGATGCTCAAGACCAGGTAACCGCCCTTAAGGGAATGGCTAAAACTCTGGCCACCAACATGGACCAATCGTTGCAGGTCCCAACCGCGACAAGTGTGCGTGCGCTTCCAGCAAAACTCATGATTGATAACCGTCTGGTTATCAACTCTCATCTGTCTCGCACTCGCGGTGGAAAAGTTTCCTTCACGCACCTGATTGGCTTTGCGATTATTCAGGCTCTGAAGAAGTTCCCGAGCCAAAACGTTTACTACGACATTGTTGATGAGAAGCCAGTTGTAGTTCAGCCCGCCAACATCAACTTCGGTCTTGCAATCGATATTCCAAAACCCGATGGCTCTAGGGCGCTATTGGTTCCTAACATCAAACGGGCCCAGCGCCTGAACTTTGCGGAGTACTTAACCGCGTACGAAGAACTAGTTGCTAAGGCTCGTACCAACACTTTGACTGCCGCCGATTTCCAGGGAACAACCATTTCACTAACCAACCCGGGCGGAATTGGAACTGTTCATTCCGTCCCGCGCTTGACTAAAAACCAAGGTTGCATCGTTGGAGCTGGAGCGCTGGATTATCCAGCCGAGTTCCAGGGAATGAGCGATTCCCATCTTGCAAAACTTGGAATCAGCAAAGTAATCACCCTGACTTCTACCTATGACCACCGCGTGATTCAAGGTGCCGGTAGCGGAGAGTTTCTAAAGATTGTTCACGGACTGCTTCTTGGTGAAGATGGCTTCTACGACCAGATCTTCGCAGCGCTACGAATTCCGTACGAGCCGGTTCGCTGGGTTGCTGACTTCGACCGCGAAGGTGCGGATGACCGCGATAAGTCCACCCGAATTCAAGAGCTGATCAACGCCTACCGAGTCCGCGGACATCTGATGGCCGATACCGATCCGCTCGAATACCGCCAACGCACACACCCCGATCTAGATGTGTTGAACCACGGGCTAAGCCTCTGGGATCTAGATAGAACCTTTAGAACAGCAGGTTTTGGCGGCAAGGCTAAGGCCCCGTTCCGCGACATTCTAAAAACGCTGCGCGACTCATACTGCCGCACAGTTGGTGTTGAGTACATGCACATCCAAGATCCAACTCAGCGCAAGTGGTTCCAGGACCGGTTAGAAAAGCCCTACGCCAAGCCAACTCGCGAAGAGCAGCTGCGCATTCTAAACAAACTTAATGAAGCAGAAGCTTTCGAGACTTTCCTACAAACCAAATTTGTTGGACAAAAGCGCTTCAGCCTTGAAGGTGGCGAGGGAGCAATCGCTGCGATGGATGAGCTGCTTCAGTCAGCTGCCAACTCAGGTATCGAGGAAGTTTGCATCGGAATGGCCCACCGCGGTCGCTTAAATGTTTTGACCAATATCGCTGGTAAGACATACGGTCAGGTGTTCAAAGAGTTCGAAGGCAACACCGACACCAAATCTGTTCAGGGTTCAGGTGATGTGAAATACCACCTCGGTACCGAAGGAATCTTCGAGAGCCTAGAAGGCAACAAAGTTAAGGTCTCTCTTGCTGCAAACCCATCTCACCTGGAGGCTGTTAACCCAGTTCTTGAAGGAATCGTTCGCGCCAAACTTGATCGTTTAAATGCTATCCCGCGCAATGAGTTCCCAGTTGTTCCAGTGCTAATCCATGGCGACGCAGCATTTGCAGGCCAGGGTGTAGTTCCTGAAACTTTGAACATGGCTTCGCTTCGCGGATACAAAACTGGTGGAACCATCCACCTGGTAATTAATAACCAGGTTGGTTTCACAACTCCCCCATCCGAGTCACGCTCGACTGTTTACTCAACCGATGTTGCCAAATCAATTCAAGCTCCAATCTTCCACGTGAACGGCGATGACCCAGAGGCCGTTGTTAGAGTGGCGCATCTAGCGTTTGCTTACCGTCAGGAATTTAAAAACGATGCAGTAATTGACTTGATCTGCTACCGCCGTCGCGGTCACAACGAAGGTGACGATCCTTCGATGACCCAGCCACTGATGTACAACCTGATTGAAGCAAAGCGCTCAGTTCGAACCCTTTACCTCGAGTCCCTGGTTGGAAGAGGAGACATTACTCAGGCTGAGTTCGAAGCTGCCAACTCGGATTTCCAGACCAAGCTCGAAAGTGCCTTCGTTGAGGTGCACGAAGCAATGGCTGCGCCGATTGAGCTGATTCCTCGCCGGGTAGGCATCGGAACCACTGCCAGCGATGAGCCTGAAATCTCCCGACCAACCGCTGTGGCAAAAGAGGTAATTGAGCTCATCGGTGACGCCCACGCCAACACCCCACCGGGATTCAGTGTCCACCCTAAGCTTCAGCAGCTTCTTGCCAAGCGACTAGAAATGAGCCGCGAGGGTGGCATCGACTGGGGCTTTGGCGAATTGCTTTCTTTTGGATCGCTTCTGACAGAAGGTGTTCCAGTTCGTCTTGCAGGTCAAGATTCCAGGCGCGGAACTTTCGTTCAGCGCCACGCTGTCTTCCACGACCGAGTCAACGGCCAAGAGTGGATGCCACTTAGAAACTTGAGTGAGAACCAGGCTAAGTTCTGGATTTACGACTCACTATTGAGTGAGTATGCGGCAATGGGATTCGAGTACGGATACTCGATCGAGAACAAGGAAGCACTTGTTTTATGGGAAGCGCAGTTTGGTGATTTCGTAAACGGCGCACAAACGATCGTCGATGAGTTCATCACTTCGGCTGAGCAGAAATGGAACCAGCACTCAAGCTTGGTTCTTCTCCTGCCTCACGGCTACGAAGGTCAAGGACCGGACCACTCATCGGCGCGAATCGAAAGATTCCTGCAGCTTTGCGCTGAGAACAATATGACTGTTGCTCAGCCAAGCACGCCAGCTTCACATTTCCACCTGCTGCGCAAACAAGCATTCACTAGACCAAGAAGACCGCTTGTGGTTTTCACACCTAAGTCGATGCTCAGGTTGAAGTCGGCTTCTTCGTCGGTTGCTGATTTCACTTCCGGGTCATTCCAGCCGGTTATTGACGACGCGCAAGGTCTGGACAAAGCAAGCGTTAAGCGCGTCATACTTTGCTCAGGAAAGATCTACTGGGATCTGATGGCTGAACTTGAAAAGCGCAGTGAGAAAAACATTGCAGTGGTTCGTATCGAGCAGCTTTATCCAACTCCGGTAGATGAGATCAAGCAAACTTACGCTTCGTATCCAAACGCCGAGCTCTACTGGGTTCAGGATGAACCAGCTAACCAGGGACCTTGGACCTACATCGGTCTGTTCTTGCCAAAGTACATGAATGGGCAAGTTCCAACTCTGGTTTCAAGACCAGCAAGTGCTTCGCCTGCAACCGGTTCTGCCAAGCGCCACGCCGTAGAACAAGCCGACGTCATTACAAGAGCGCTGGCGCTGTAGCTAAATGGAGCAATCCGAGAAAGCGGAAACTCGAATCGTCATTCTTGGCGACGAGACAACTACCGCTATCGGTGATGTAAAGGCCCTTGGTTGGGTCGGAAGAGTTATCGCCAGAACCCCGGTCGAAGATCCAATTATCGACATTTATAACGTTCCCTCTCCAGGTGAGACTAGTGCCAGCTTGCTGGAACGCTGGGGGGCTGAAGTTCAGAGAAGGTTTCGGCCTGAAACAGATAACCGATTAGTGCTGGCCCTTGGTAATTCCGATGCGCGTGAAGGTGTTTCAGTTTCTCGATCAAGACTAAATATTGCGACCATCATCGATGAGGCCCGTCGCAATGATATTTCCGTTTTTGTGGTTGGACCACCACCGAGTTTCGATAAAGCTCTCAACTACGAAATTGAGCACTTAGCAACCGGGTACGAGGATGTCTGCCGAAGAAGAAGTGTTCCGTTTGTAGATTTTTATCATCCATTAGTTGATCACGAGGGCTTCAACGCTGAACTTGAAGTATCAGCTAGGAACATGCCGGCACAAACTGGCTATGGCTTAATGGCTTGGTTGGTTCTCAACCGCGGTTGGTATCCATGGCTGGGCTTGGAAGAAACCCAAAGTTAGTGTGACTGGGACTTTCTTATAAAGTCCAACACTTTTTGAGCCAATTGTTTTGGTGGCTCCTCATCGCATGATCTAGTGATTGCCTTGTTCAGATAAACCTCAAGATCGTATTCTTCTTCGCACGAGTCACATAGCGCCAGATGAGTTGTAATGTCCTTCTGGTCCTCTGGACGCAATTCGTTGTGAAGGTACTCGTGAACCAATGACTTGGTTTCTTCGCAGTCAAACTCTGCCATTAGCTTTTCTCCGTTTTTGTTTCCGAGGATAAATATCCTTGTTCTCTGGCATATTCCGCAAGTAGCACTCGAAGTAATTTCTTGCCTCGGTGAAGACGACTCATCACAGTTCCAACCGGGGTTCCCATAACCTCAGCGATTTCCGCATAAGGCAAGCCATCTACTACCGCGTAGTAAACCACCATTCGAAACTCCTCAGGAATGTCGAGAAGGGACTTACGGATTACCTCGGATGGAAGATTATCCAAAGCCTCAAGCTCAGCAGATCGAGAAGTGGTTGCAGTCAGTGATTTTGCATCCCCAAGTTGCCAGTCCTCGAGGTCATCAAGTCCACCTTTGGAAGGGTCCTTGGCTTTTTTGTTATAGCTGTTGATGTGGGTGTTGGTCATGATTCGGTAAAGCCAAGCCTTCAGGTTTGTCCCCTGCTGGTACTGAGCCCAGGCAACAAATGCCTTAGCCATTGCCTCTTGAACTAGATCTTCGGCATCTGAAGGGTTTCTGGTCCAGCGAAGCGCGGCTCCGTAAAGCTGGGGCATAAGAGGAATCGCCTGCTGTTCAAAGTCCCGAATCTTGTCTTCGGAGGCCTTGTTGGGCTGGATTGTCATAGGTTCAGAGTCTAACAACCGGCCTGCTACGGCTTGCTCTAGCACTACTGACACCGCGGACTCCTAATGTTTTTGCATTACTGCTACTTTTAAAACCAATGACCGATGAAAGCTATTCCCGCCGCTGGGCCGCTCCCAGCACCCAAAATCCACTGGCGGCAACCATCAGCCTCCCGGGATCTAAGTCCCTAAACAATCGGGAGTTAGTTCTTTCAGCCCTCGCGGAAAGCCCAACTACCCTCCGGGACACTCTGGTCTCTCGTGACTCGACACTGATGATTGAGGCTCTTCGCAAACTGGGCACACACATAGAGGTTTCTGGAACCACTGTGGTTGTCACTCCTAAACCACTATTGGGACCTGCCGAAATTGATTGTGGACTGGCTGGAACGGTCATGCGATTTGTTCCAGCACTGGCGTCACTGGCCAACGGACAGATTGATTTCGATGGCGATTTAGCAGCCCGCAAGCGTCCAATGAAAACCACCATCGACTCGCTTCGCTCGCTCGGTGTTTTAGTCTCTGGGGAATCTCTTCCGTTTTCTATCCAAGGCCAAGGAGAAGTTGAGGGAGGAGCAATCGAGATTGATGCCTCGGCATCCTCACAATTTGTTTCAGGTCTTTTACTGGTTGGCGCTAGGTTCAAAAACGGGCTAACCGTTTCACACGTTGGAAACCACTTGCCTTCAATGCCGCACATCGAGATGACAATTGACTGCCTTCGCAAAAGAGGCGTTGACGCTTCTCAAACCGGGCCTGCAAGCTGGAGAGTTGAACCAGGACAAATTTCAGGCGGCGAAGTAAGGATCGAACCCGATCTATCGAACGCTGGTCCGTTTCTAGCAGCTGCCATGGTCGCTGGCGGTTCAGTCACAATTTCAAACTGGCCCAAGAAAACTACCCAAGTCGGAAATGACTTTGACGGCATTCTGCAGCAAATGGGTGCAAGGGTTGAAAGAGTTGGCAACGACCTGGTCGTATCTGGAACTGGAACGATTCAGGGTGTAGATATTGACCTTTCCACCGGCGGTGAACTTACCCCAGTAGTTGCAGCCTTGGCTGCGCTAGCAATATCACCATCTCAGATTCGTGGAGTTGCCCATCTTCGAGGTCACGAAACAGATCGTTTGAAGGCCCTTGTTAGCGAGATTAATTCCCTCGGTGGCGATGCCACCGAAACTGCAGATGGAATGATTATCAAGCCAGTAAAGCTCCACGGCGGCACGTGGAAAACTTACGAAGATCACAGAATGGCCACCGCTGGCGCAATCATCGGGCTGGTAGTGCCAGGAGTTGAAATTGAGGATATCTCAGTGACTGCTAAGACCATCCCTGATTTTGTTTCGCTTTGGGAGCAAATGCTAAAGGGGAACACTTGAGCTGGCTTTACGAGCCAGAACCTGGCGAGCACGATCTTGATGAGACCGATGTTCGAGTAAGACCTAATCCCAAGGGCAATAAACCGCGAACCAAAATCCGACCCGATCATGACGGCGCAGCTCTTGGCTTACTAGTTGGCGTGGACAAGAACCGCTATCAAGTTCTTTTATTGGATTCGGAGATCCAGCTAAATGCCACCCTCGCCAAAGAGTTGCGCACTGATGGACCAGTGGTTGGAGACGTTGTCGCACTAACGGGAGACATCACAGGGGAAGATGGCGGCCTGGCAAGAATCGTGCGCATTGAACCAAGAACCACGCTGCTCCGAAGAAGTGCTGATGACAGCGACCAGGTTGAGCGTGTGATTGTGGCAAATGCCACTCAGCTTTTGATTGTTATTGCTGCGGCTAATCCAGAGCCAAGAACTCGTCTGGTTGATCGATACCTTGCAGCTGCATTCGATGCGGGAATGAAGCCAATCATTTGTGTGACGAAAACAGATCTTCGGGATCCAACCGAGTTTCTTGCCAGCTTTGCCGGATTGAGTATCCCAGTGGTTCAAACTCGATCTGACGAGTTTGACCTTGGAAAACTCCATGAGCTTTTGGCCGGTGAGGTGACGGTTTTGGTTGGTCACTCGGGAGTTGGAAAATCGACGCTGGTAAATGCAATTGCACCTTCGGCTAATCGAGCCGTTGGAGTTGTTAACGATGTCACCGGTCGAGGACGACAGACCACCACTTCAGTGCGAGCAATCAAGTTAGCGAAGGGGTGGATCATTGACACCCCGGGTATTCGATCCTTTGGTCTTGGACACATCGATCCTAAAAACCTACTGCGCTCATTCGAGGACCTTTGGGAAACAATCCGGTCCTGCCCTAGGGGATGTACTCATCTGGCCGATTCTCCCGATTGCGCATTGGATGAAGCAGTTGCTAGTGGAGCACTGGGGCCGCAGGCTGAATCCAGAGTGGATTCACTGCGCCGACTTATGACTTCGCTAAGTTAGTAAGGGTGTTCACCTTCGATCAAGATCTCGCTCTCGCGCTGGAGCTAGCCGATGCCGCCGATGCAATATCGCTTCCTCGCTTTCGCGCACTTGATCTAAACATCGAAACAAAACCTGACATGTCTCCGGTGACCGATGCGGATAAGTCCGTGGAGCAGGCCCTAATCACCCAGCTGGCCTTGAAAAGACCCGGTGATGCCATTGTTGGTGAGGAGTTTGGCTCCAGCGGCCAGAGCACAAGAAAGTGGATCATCGACCCAATCGATGGAACTGCCAACTTTGTTCGCGGGGTTCCGGTCTGGGCAACCCTGATTGCCCTAAGCATCGAGAATAAGCCAACGGTTTCAGTTGTCTCCGCACCTGCACTTGGCGCTAGATGGTGGGCCGCTCCTGGAATCGGCGCTCACACCAAATCAGTCACCGGTGGTGAAAGAAAGCTAGCTGTTTCGAAAGTTTCCAAACTCGAGAATTGCTCACTGAGCTATAACAACCTGCAGCTTTGGCAATCAAGTCACTACCTACCACAACTGCTAAAACTTTCCGAAGCCGTTTGGCGAACCAGAGCTTATGGAGATTTCTGGAGCTTCATGTTGCTTGCCGAGGGTTCAGTTGATGTTGTGGCCGAGCACGATCTCAAGATTTATGACATTGCAGCACTGGTGCCAATTATCGAGCAAGCCGGCGGAATTCTTACTGACTTTGCCGGTGGATTTTCCGAGTCCACTTCAAGTGTCTTGGCCACAAACAAGTTGCTACACCAAACCGTAGTTAATTTCTTAGAAGATTAAACCTGAACTGAGTTAGCTCCAGCGTGAGGCTTTATGCTCTGCAATAATTCGGCGGATGGTTCCGCTTCGCCCGCGGATAATCACGCTTTCAGTTCTTATCATCGGCCCTTTTCTTCGGACTCCCTCGAGTAGCTGTCCGTCTGTAACACCGGTTGCAATAAAGAATGTGTTGTCGCTTCGAACAAGTTCGTTCGCTTCATAGACGTAGTCCATCTTTAGGCCAGATGAAATTCCTTTGTCTTTTTCCTGATCATTTCGAGGCATGAGAATACCCTGAATCAAGCCGCCAAGCGCTGTCACCGCACAGGCCGTCACCACTCCCTCGGGCGAGCCACCAACTCCTAGGCACATATCTATTCGTGACTCACGGCTCGAGGCATGAATGGACGCTGCCACATCACCATCTAATAGCAAGCGCGTTCCTGCTCCGGCTTCACGAATCTCTCGAATCAAGTCTTCGTGTCTTGGGCGATCTAGCACGGCAACAACAATTTCAGATACCTGTTTGTTCTTAGCTTTCGCTAGTGCCTTGATGTTTTCGCCCACAGGCTTACGTATGTCGCAGACCCCAACGCCTTCTGGACCCGTGACTAGTTTGTTCATATAGAAAATAGATGAGGCATCAAGCATGGTGCCGCGATCGGCAACGGCGATCACGGAGATTGCGTTCTGGCGACCTGCTGCCGTCAAAGAGGTTCCATCAATCGGATCAACAGCTATGTCGCACTTTGGCCCGGTTCCAGTACCCACCAGTTCGCCGTTGAACAACATCGGGGCGTTATCTTTCTCGCCCTCCCCGATTACTACGAGTCCTTCGAAATTCACCGTTCCAAGAAAAGCCCTCATTGCATCGACCGCGGCTTTGTCGGCTTCGTTTTTGTGGCCTTTACCAATAAAAGGATGCGCACGAATGGCTGCGGCTTCGGTGGCTCTAACTAACTCAAGAGCTAGGTTTCGATCCGGATGCTCTACGGCACTTCCTGGTGCGGTCATAGAAGTACCCTACCGAGTCCAGCGGCAAATTGACTCCAAGGTCAGCTCTTAGCCCTTGCTACTGTAATGCCATGGAGTTGATTGTCAGAATCGCAGTGCCTTCGGACCTGGCCGAGCTGATTGCACTTGACGCGGAATGCTTCCCCAAAGGTAATACTGACTTAGAGCCAGCACCGGCTGGTGAAATTGAAACAGGTGTTGAAGACGGTGGCGTGTTTGTTGCCATCGCAGACAACATTGTTGTCGGAATGCTTCAGCTAGACAAAATCAGTTCAAACGAGTGGGAACTACTAACGCTGGCCATTACTAGTTCGCATCGGAGTAAAGGCGTGGGTCAGGCCCTAATGGAAAGGTTCTTTGTTGAACTTTCGCAAAGCCCCTACATGGTCGCAGTTTCCTGTATGACGTCCCCGAGCAACCAAGCCATGCAGGGTCTATTGGAGAGTTTTGGTTTTGTCCAGGTCGGACTCTTGGAAGATTACTTCGGTCCTGGAAAACATCGGTTGAAGTTTCAGCTGAACTGATTTTGCTAATCAATTTTCCCCACTGAAAGAAAGCTTTCTAAGTTGTCAAAGTAGCTTTCCATACCCTCTTTAGAGGCATCAGCTTGCTCCTTGTCCATCTCACCGAACTGTGAGAAGCGAACCAAAGTGCCTGCCTCAGTATTGCTGAAATCAATTTCTATTCGATGAGCTTCTGCGCCTGGTTCTCTGAGCGCAAACTCAAGTTCATCCTGCGAATAGTTCAAATCATGGACGAGCTTTTGGTGAAGCTCGACTACGGAGTAGGTGCCCCAAAAGTATGCGTTAAAACCGTTATCGGAAACATCAACGGCTATTGCCCACGTTCCTCCAACTTCTGCCTCGCTGGTGGCAGATCCTGGAATTACTTTCAGAAACACTGGGCAATACCATTTTTCGAGTTCAGTGGATTGCGTCCAAGCGCTCCAAAGTCTTTCGACGG
>Ga0208082_1000039_pt1 | contig 33216 bp, 32 predicted proteins | sample LakMenE09Jun09ns_FD_150683 | JGI IMG/M metagenome (GOLD analysis project Ga0208082, IMG submission 150683) | Freshwater microbial communities from Lake Mendota, WI - 09JUN2009 deep hole epilimnion ns (SPAdes) | ecosystem: Environmental > Aquatic > Freshwater > Lake > Epilimnion/Euphotic zone ... | reverse complement strand
GAGATCACATCGCCATATGTATGGAGAACAACCCTCGGTACCTCGAAGTTATTTGGGGTTGCCACTACGCGGGGCTCGTATACACAGCATGTTCAAGCCGTCTCACCAAAGCAGAGATCACGTACATCATTAATGATTGTGCGGCCAAGGGTTTCATCACTTCGAAGTACAAGGCTGATCAAGCCCAAGACATTGTGAACGACATTCCCAATGTTCATTTGCGACTGATGATTGGCGGAACAATTCCGGGCTACGACTCGTACGAATCAACAGTTGACAGTGCATCGTCAGACGAACCCACAAACATGATTGACGGAACAGACATGCTGTACTCAAGCGGCACCACCGGTATGCCAAAGGGAGTTGCGCGACCATTCCCAGGCACACCATTGGGTACGGCTAGCGGATTGTCGCAACTACTCACAGTGGGTCTGTACGGATTTAGCGACGCAATGGTGTATTTGTCTCCTGCGCCGCTGTATCACGCAGCTCCCCTTCGTTTCAATATGTCTGTGCACGGCATCGGTGGAACAACTGTTGTGATGGAGCACTTCGATGCTGAGGACTATCTGAAGTACGTAGAGAAGTACAAAGCAAGTCACACCCAAGTTGTGCCAACAATGTTCATTCGCATGCTCAAACTCGAAGACGCTGTGCGCAACAAATACGACGTATCTTCACTCAAAGTTGCAATTCATGCCGCGGCGCCATGCCCGGTCGCTACCAAACACGCAATGATTAACTGGTGGGGACCGATTATCCATGAGTACTACGCGGGTACCGAAGGAAACGGTTTCGTGTATTGCAATAGCGATATGTGGTTAGCGCATCCTGGGACAGTTGGAACCGCTATTCAGGGAATCATTCACATCTGTGACGAAGAAGGAAATGAGCAGCCATCTGGCGAATCGGGAACCGTTTTCTTCGAGAGCGAAGCGACTTTCGAGTATCACAACGACCCTGAAAAGACAAAGGCATCGCGAGATCCGAAAGGCCGCGGATGGTCAACTCTCGGTGATGTTGGATACCTAGATGCCGACAATTTCTTGTATCTCACTGACAGAAAAGCGTTCATGATCATTTCAGGTGGAGTGAACATCTATCCGCAGGAAGCAGAGAATGTTCTCGTCAATCACCCTAAGGTCGTAGATGTTGCAGTCTTTGGTGTTCCGAACGACGACTTTGGTGAAGAAGTAAAGGCTGTAGTTCAGCCAGTTTCAATGCCTGCGTCCGAAGAAGAAGCCGCTTCACTATCTAAGGAACTCATCGCATATTGTCGTGAGCAACTCGCAGATATCAAATGCCCTCGAAGCATTGATTTCCGTGCAGAACTACCTCGCCATCCGACTGGCAAGTTGTACAAGCGTCTTCTAAAAGACGAGTACTGGAAGGCTGCTGGTCGCTCCATCTAATGGCATCACCGCATCCCTATCTAGAAACCTCCAAGCCCATAGCTTTTGCGCACCGTGGAGGAACCTCTGCGGCGCCCGAAAATTCAATGCGCGCATTTCAACACGCTGTTGATCTTGGCTATCGCTATTTAGAGACAGATGTACACGCCACATCAGATGGACACGTCGTGGCTTTTCACGACAATGATCTGCAACGCACCTGCGGCTCATCTCTCAAGATTGCCGATGCAACAATTGACGAACTCAGTTCTGCTCGTATTGACGGAACTGACCCCATCCCGATGTTGATAGAGATCCTTGATGCTTGGCCAAAGGTGAACCTAAACATTGACTGCAAATCAGATGCGGTAGTGGCTCCCCTCATTCAGCAGTTGCGCACGTCTAAATGTCTGGACCGAGTGTGCATCGGCAGTTTCAGCGACCAACGCCTCGCCCGCATTCGTGAAGAATTTGGTTCTTCGGTGTGTACTTCCATGGGTCCGCGAGAAGTAGCTGCTTTGGTGCTGGGTACTCACGCACGAATACCGCTGCGACCTACAAAACATGCGCTGGTCGCTCAGGTGCCCGTACGGCAGGGTCCGATACCAGTTGTCACTAAACGGACGGTGCAACGAGCACACGATCTTGGCCTATTCGTTCATGTATGGACCATTGACGACCCCCAGGAAATTGGTCGCTTGCTGGACCTAGGTGCTGACGGCATCATGAGCGACGACACCATCGCACTGCGAGATGTTTTTAGTGCGCGCGGCATTTGGTGAACGCTTAACAACTAGTTCATTTTCCGAAGACAAATACCTACTTGTCGTGCACTACGGTTAGACCATGCGCGTTGATACAAACTTCTTTTGCACAGTCCCTATGCCGGACGCAGGTGACCCAGCAATCACACCCACTTCCCGTCGATACGGAAATGACGCGGTGATCGAGTGCTATCGAAACCTTGTTGAATGGTCACGCACTGCAGATTCACTCGGCTACGACACAATGTGGCTGACTGAGCATCACTTCCAGTACGAGGGTTACGAAGTACTACCGAACCTAGTTATGTTCGGACAACATCTTGCAGGACAGACAAAGAACCTTCGCCTTGGGCAGATGTTCAATGTGATTCCTCAGTGGCATCCATTGCGCTTGGCAGAAGATTTTGCATTGGCCGACATCATCACGGGCGGACGTATGGAGTTTGGCGTTGGCCGTGGCACAGTGCCACGTGAAGCGTGGTCACTCGGAACTGTTGTTGCCTCTGGCGACAATGCCATGTCGGCTGAACACGATCGACTCAACCGTGAGATTTTTGAAGAATCAATTGAAGTAATCAAGACCGCCTGGGCAAACGAGCGATTCAGTTTCCGTGGGAAACATTTTGTCTTCCCTCCTGACGACATTCCAGATCGCGGTTCATATGTTGACGACCTCACACTTATTCCTCGCCCCGAGCGTCATGTGGACGTGTACCAGCCAGTCACATCGCCAGAGACAATCGAGTATGTGCCACGCGCCGGACACAAGGCGGTGTATTGGCTACAAAATCCAGACAGTCAAAAGCAAAAGTGGGATCGGTACGCCGAGATTCGCGAAGAGATGGGCCAGCCCGTTGCCCCAGGCGATGATCGCATGCTTGTGATGAACATGCATATTGGAAAGACCCGCGAGGCGGCAATGCGCAAGGGCAAACCAGGTCACGACGAGTTTTGTAACTTCCTAGCTCCATACGGCAGATTCTCCTCGTACCGAAACCCGGACGGTTCAAAAGTGGCTTTCAATCACTGCCCAACGGTTCAAGAATCAGTCGATCAAAAGATTCAAGCCATCGGTTCAGTGGATGATGTCGTGGAGAACATCGGCTTTTGGAAAGAACTCTTAGATCTCAAGCATCTCTGCATCTTCTTTGACTTTCCTGGCGTCACTCGTGAGGAAATGAATGAACAAATGCATTTATTCGCAGAAGAAGTGCTTCCTCAGCTTGGCGAGACAATGACTCGTCGCCCATTGCCAAATCTGTCACCTCTCATTTAGTTCATGACACACGGCGACCTCATTGTTCGCTCAGCACAATTGAGTGACGCATCGATAGTAGATATCGGAATCAAAGACGGTCGTATTGTTGAGGTGTCTCCATCTTCTGGGTATACATACGCAGAAGAAATAGATGCTCGTGGCTTCTGTGTACTGCCAAGCTTCGTCGAGCCGCATGCCCATCTCGATAAAGCATTTCTTGCAGACCGCGTGCACAATCCAGCAGGCGACCTCATGGGGGCCATTGAAGGACTAGCCAATGTTCGTCACACCCTCACGCCCGCCGACACCATCGAAAGAGCTACCAGAGCGGCCACGCTCATGTCGCAAAACGGCGTCACGGCTATACGTACCCATGCAGATACAACTTTGGCAGGCGGTCTCGACTCTGTACTTGCCCTTCTTGAAGTCAAGAAGCGATGTGCACATTTCATAAACATTCAGGTAGCAGCACTTATGGAGTGGCCTCTCACCGGGGTCGAGGGTGCATCGCGTCGTTCGCTTGCCCGCGACGCAATCGATGCTGGTATCGATGTCATCGGTGGCTGCCCGCATTTGGATCCCGACGCAAAGGGGGCAGTTGAGTTCTTAGTTCAGACAGCGGTATCTGCAGGCATCCCGCTCGACCTACATGCAGACGAAAACTTACGACCAACTTCGGTGGATCTGGAACATGTGGCTGATGTGGTTTTGACGCAAGGTATCCAACACCGAATTGCTGCGAGCCACTGCGTATCACTGTCGACGAGAGATGAGCGAGATATCCAGCGGATAGCTGAAATGGTTGCGAACGCTGGCATTTCAGTCATCGCACTTCCCCAGACAAATCTGTATCTACAGGCCCGCGGAGTTCAGTCAAATTCCCCTAGAGCGATAACGCCTATTCACGCATTGCGTCGTGCAGGGGTAAATGTGGCCGCTGGAGCTGACAACTTACAAGACCCATTCAACTTGGTTGGTCGCGCAGATCCACTTGAAATCGCATCACTCTTGATGACCGCTTCACACTTATCCACAGCCGAAGCCACGGAGAGTGTCACCACAAACTCATCCCTGATTGTGACGGGAGAGAAACAACTGCTTGCTGTCGGTTCACCTGCAAATCTTGTAGGTATACGTTCCACTACTGTTAGAGAAGCAATTGCGATGGGGCCCCCCGACAGATTTGTCGTATATGGCGGCGTCGTGATCAGCGAACAAAAACGAAACAGAAAGTAAACATTTCGGTGACATTCTCTGTGTTCGCCATGCCTAATCTCTAGGGGTATGCGGAGTACAGATGTTGTCGATTTTTCTATGAGCACATCTATGACCAATACCTCTTCACTTCTCACTTTCGACAATGTCTCTATGACGTTTGATGACGGAACACGAGCCCTGGACAATGTTTCGTTCGGCGTCAAGCCTGGCGAATTCGTTACCGTTGTCGGGCCGTCAGGTTGCGGCAAGTCGACACTGTTGCGGATTGCCTCAAATCTTGAAGCTAATACCGGCGGAACATGCTCGGTTGATCGCGACAGCATCGGATACGTCTTCCAGGACGCAACACTCATGCCGTGGCGCACAGTACAACGCAACGTTGAACTCATCGCTGAGCTCCACAAAATCGGCAAAGCTGAACGCCAACAGTTAGCTGCAGGAGCAATTGATCTTGTCGGCTTGCGTGGTTTCGAAGACAAGTATCCACGTCAACTATCCGGCGGCATGCGTATGCGCGCTTCACTCGCCCGCTCGTTAGTTCTCAAACCAAAAGTGTTTTTGTTTGACGAGCCATTTGGCGCACTCGACGAAATCACTCGTGAGCGCCTCAACGATGAACTTCTTCGACTATTTCAGATTGAAGGATTCGCTGGATTGTTCATCACACACTCCATCTCCGAAGCCGTGTACATGTCAACCAAGGTTTTGGTCATGTCAGCGCGCCCTGGCCGTATTACGCATTCATTCGATGTTCCATTTGCATATCCGCGTTCGCACGATCTTCGATACGAGCCTGCCTTTGCCGAATTGTGTGGAGAGGTATCACACGCTCTTCGAGGAGCTCACCAATGAGTGACGTGATCTACAAGCAACCAATGATCGAAGAAACACTTCCAGAAGCGAAGAAGCGTTTTGTATTCTCCGATTATCTAGGACCATCAATTGTCTTTGTTATCTTCATTGGACTTTGGTACCTACTGTCTGACGTTATTCTTCCTCCCGAAAAAAGGTTCCTCCTACCAACGCCGCACAAGGTGATCAATGAGGGATTTCTGGTTTGGCGAACCGGTGAACGACGTGGCTTCCAGCCGATCCTCGTATCCGTGTGGGACACAGCAAAAGTTGCACTAATCGGCCTGGCTATAACGATTGTTATCGGCATGTTCCTAGCAACCATCATGAGCACCAGCCGCTGGCTTGAGCGCGCAACGTGGCCATATTTGGTGGCTGTGCAAAGCGCACCCATCCTTGCCCTCACCCCGCTTATCCGTGCACTCATCGATGGGACCCAAAAGCAACGACTATTCGTCGTCGTGCTCATCGCGATCTTTCCAATTGTGAGCAACACTTTGTTTGGACTTGTGTCTGCAGATAAGAGCCAACACGAATTGTTCACGCTTCAAGGAGCATCACGGTGGACTCGGCTTACCAAACTTCAGTTCCCCGCAGCACTTCCCAATATCTTTGTTGGACTTCGCATCTCAGCTGGCCTGGCTGTCATTGGTGCAGTCGTTGGTGACTTTTACTTCCGTCAAGGCGGCGTCGTTGGTATCGGCGCTCAAATTGATGTGTATCGCAACCGCTTGTGGGGAGCTGAACTCATCACCTCCATCATCATGGCGAGCGTTTTAGGTCTGGTGGTATTCCTTGCTTTCGGATTGCTCTCTCGTAGAGCAATTGGTAAGTGGCACATCACCAACAGGGGTCAGTGACCCATCCCTCAGAAAACATCCATTACCCAGGAGACACCAACCATGAAAATCAGACCACTTCTCGGAGTGACAGTCGCAGCAGTTCTCACGCTCGCAGCGTGCGGCGGCAGTGATTCATCATCCGATACAACAACTGCACCAGCAGCAGAAGGCGTCGACCTTCTTGCCGCCGGATGCCCAGAAACAGTTTCACTTCAGACTGACTGGAACCCAGAAGCAGAACACGGCAACTTGTACCAACTTGTTGGTCCCGGTTACACCGTTGACACCGCAAAGCTTCGCGTCTCTGGAGATCTCATGGCCGGTGGCAAGACCACCGGTGTAAAGGTTGAAATCCGCGCTGGTGGACCAGCAATTGGTTACAGCCAAGTAACAGCCGAACTGTACAAAGACCCATCGATTCTTTTGGGCTTCACCAGCACAGACGAAGCAGTTGCGCACTCTGGTGATGAGTTCCCAACAATCGCCGTTGTTGCACCGTTCAACATCAACCCACAAATCATCATGTGGGACCCAGCTACATACCCAGACGTTAAGGAAATTGCTGACCTCAAAGAGCCAGGCGTAAAGGTTCGCTACTTCGGTGGTGCTGCTTACATGGAGTACTTCACCGGTACAGGTATCTTGGACAAGAAGCAGACAGACGACACCTACGACGGTGCGCCAGCATCATTCCTTGCTGCAGGCGGTAAGGATGCTCAGCAAGGTTTCGGTACCGCAGAGCCTTACTTCTACGAAAAGGTATTGAAGGAATGGATGAAGCCAGTGGCTTACCAGTACATCCACGAAGCAGGTTGGACCGCATACGCTCAGTCATTGGGTGGAATTCCATCAAACATCGAAAAGTACGACTCCTGTTTGAAGGCACTTGTACCAGTCATTCAGCAAGCCGCTCTCGACTACTTAGCAGCACCAGAAACCGCAAATGCGCTCATCTTGGATGTTGTAAACCAGTACAACAACGGTTGGGTATATGACGCAGGTCAGGCAGCAGCTGCAGTTGAAAAGATGCAAGCAGACCAACTGATTGCCAACAGCCCAGACGGAACTCTTGGTTCATTCGACCTTGATCGCGTAACAGCTTTCATCGAGACTGCACTTCCAGTGTTCACCGCAAACGGTAGCAAGCCAAAGGCTGACCTCACCGCCGAGGAAATCGTCACGAACAAGTACATCGATCCAAGCATCAAGCTCGGCTAGACAACTACTAGAGATTGGGAGGGGCCGAAAGGTCCCTCCCTTTTTCTTTGTCCCGAAGCAGTTCAGCAGTGTGCGTCTTGTCAGACCTTCGCAGGCTTAGCGGCCGAAATCGAAGCGACTGATCTCTCGCAGCGCGCCGCCAAGACTGTCAGTTGCTGAGCGAACCATCTGTGCGCCAAGTTCTGCTGTTGCATCAGTGGGGTCGCCGATGTGTCCTTCAGGGAAGAAATCATTCGACAACCAGCCAAAGGCAACACGGCCTCCAAAACGCACTTGCTCGTTCTCGGCCAATTTTTCCGGAACTCGACGAACGGCCAAAGACATATCAACAAGTTCTGGGCGTAGGTGCAACATGACAGACGTTTCATCCATACCGCCATGCACGCCCATACCTAGTTCGGACACGGCTGAGGAACCACCTTGATCGGCTGGCATGTGTGGGTGCGCCAAAAAAGTCTGCAATCCGTACTTCAATCGGATTTCACGATTCATCATCGCCGTCAGTGCGCTATTGCCGCCATGACCATTCACAAAGAGAATTTTTCGCGCAGACGTAGAAGCAACACTGCGAGCAATATCGTCCAAAACAGACATCATGGTCTGAGCAGACAGCCACATGGTGCCACCGCTCCATGCGTGCTCATTTGACTTCGTAAACGGCAGAGTGGGCAAAATCCACGCCTGGGTCTCTTCGCCGAATTCCTTAACCGCGGCATTAGCGACTGCATCAGCAACAACAAAGTCCGTGTTCAGGGGAAGGTGAGGACCATGCTGTTCGATGGCACCCAATGGGAGCACGATGATTGATTCTCGCGTAAGAGCAGAGGGCAATTCAGGGGCGCGCAAATCGCCTAACTGACGTGAAGAATGAGCCATACCCTCAACCTATCTCAGTGAAAGAATAGAAACCATGGTTAAGCGTTCAACCACAGATTTTGATGCCATCGTTATTGGTGCGGGACACAACGGATTAGTGACGGCCGCCTATCTCGCAAAGAGTGGCCTCTCCACATTGCTCATTGAAGCACGCTCAGAAGTTGGTGGAACTGCCGCAAGTGATTCCTTTGCCGGTGCCTCGGTCAACATTTGCAATTGCGATCATCTCACATTTCGCACAACTCCAGTTGCAGAAGAGTTGAACCTCGCATCTCACGGTTTGGAATACATCAACGTTGAACCACCACAAATCAACGGTGATTGGACGAGCGAAAAAATGTGGCCGTTATGGCACGACGTGGAAGAGACAATCGAATCACTTGCTTCTGTGCATCCTGATGCGATCGACGGATATCGCAGATTTGCCCGAGCCACAATGCCGGTAGCACGACTAGTTCTCGATGCCGCTGCCAACCCACCGACCCGCGGGTCCCTTCTCGCAAGTGTTGCCCGTCGTGGAGGCCGTGGAGTCGCCACCATGTCGCGCATGAGTCGCATGTCTGCAGCAGATGTCATGCGACAGTTTTTCGACAATGAAGCAATCATCGGACCAGCCATGGTGGAAGGCCCCGTTGTGTGGGGTATCTCACCTGAAACACCGGGAACAGGTCTTGGAGCACTCGCCTATTCGCTTCGGCATGTTGCTCACCTCGGAAGGCCTAAAGGCGGAAGCGGCATGTTGCCTGAAAGCTTGAAGAAGGCGTTTCTACAACATGGCGGAATGTTACGAACGAGCACTCGAGTTGTAGGCATAGTTTGCGAGGGAAACAAAGTCAGTGCTGTGCAAACAAGTGACGGCGCCACCGTCACTTCGCGCATCGTTGTTTCGGCATGTGACCCTCACAGCACGTTTGTGTCGTGGCTGAAGAATCCTCCTGCTCGAGCATCGTCGTTAGTTGATCGCTGGAAAAACTCCACCCCTGGTGAGGGTTATGAATCAAAGATTGATGCAGTAGCGACCATTGCACCCGTTCTGAATGGTCTGCAACATTCCCCTTTGGCGGGTATAGCGCAGGCGTCAACAATTGTCATCAGTCCATCGTTGGCCGAACTTGACCGCGGTGCACAAATGTTGCGCGATGGACGCACTATGCCGCGCATGGCACTGCTTGCAAACACTCCGTCGCTAATTGACGACACACTTGCGCCAGCCGATCGCCATGTCTTCAGTCTCGAGGCTCTCTTCACTCCGTATTCGCTGCAAGGTGGATGGGCTAACACGGATGAACCTGAACGTTGGCTCAAACAGTTCGGCTCTCTCGTCCAACCAGAATTCATCGATTCGATTATCGATTGGCGAGTCATGTCTCCAGCTAACTACGAGTCGGAGTTCCATCTACCTAAAGGACACGCCACAAGCTTCGCGGGCGGACCGTTGGCAGCCTTTCTTGGCTCAACTCCGGAACTCACCAGATACCACACACCAATAAAAGGCCTGTATCTCACAGGCGCTGCAACATTTCCTGGTGCGGGAGTATGGGGAGCAAGCGGCCGCAATGCGGCTCTAACAATATTGAAAGAGATGAAGTGACGCTTACGCGTCTTTGACTATTCCGTCGCGCTTGACGACTGGATCTTTATCGCTCCAAGGGAAGTTAATCCACAAATCGGTGTGCTTCCATACGTACTGGCACTGCACTACAGAGTGAGATTTCTCATACAACACTGCTGAGCGCACTTCTTTCACGCGACCACGGAAAAAGTCTTCAACAATCTTCAATGTGTGACCAGTGTCGGCAACGTCGTCCACAATGAGCACTCGTGCGAAACGCAATTCCACAAGGTCTGGAACCGGCGGCAAAATCATTGGAACTGGAAGTCGCTCATCAACGCCCGTGTAGAACTCAACGTTCATCGTGTACAAGTTCTTCACAGCAAGCGCGTATCCAAGTGCGCCAGCAGCTAGCAAACCACCGCGTGCGATGGCCAAGATGATGTCTGGCTCATACCCCGAATCGGCAACACTTGTAGCAAGTTCACGACTTGCTACTCCGAATGAATCCCAGGTCATGATTTCGCGTTCGCTCACGACATAAAACTACTCTCCCGACGTACTCAACAACTATTCCGTGGGAGATTGAAACGAAAAGTTAACCAGCGTTGTCAGGCGCGATACGTGGGAGGTCGGCCTTCGGCTTTTGCGATTCTCGTCTCACGAGCATCGTCCGAGAAACTGGCCATAATCTGCTGGCGATTCTCCATATCGATAGCCGCCTGAAGACCTGGAATCTCGAGCGCCGACCACATACCTTCTTTTGTTAGAGCAACTCCTAATGGCGTGTTGAGCATGATCTCTTCAGCCTTCGTGTACGCCGCGTCGAGCAGCACATCATCTGGCACAGCATCCAGAACGAGCCCAATACGGGCAGCCTCTGTTGCGTCAAAGATTCGTCCCGTGAGCATGATTTCTTGAGCACGAGCAGCGCCGATGAGTCGAGGAAGGAGCCAACTGGTACCTATGTCACATGCGGACAGACCAATGCGAATGAAAGCTGCATTAAAACGAGCAGAAGCGGCACACAATCGAATGTCTGAACCGAGCACCAGGGCAAAACCACCACCCGAAGCTGGCCCGTTCACCGCAGCGATGATGGGCTGAGGCAGACTTCTCATTCGAGGAATCAACGATGCAATGTGCTTTTGGATAGCTAGCCCTTTTTCCACAGCCCCGTTCCACTCATAACCTGGCGCCGTTCCATAACCACCTAGATCAAGCCCTGCACAGAATCCACGACCTGCGCCTGTGAGAACCACTACCCGGTATTCCCTACTACGGGAAACAAGACCCAAGGTCTCGTGCAATTGCTCCACCATCTCAGAGGTCATTGCATTCAATTTCGAAGGACGGTTCAGAGTGATCTGGGCGACGCCCTCGCGCGGAGAGGAAAGGAGAACTTCAGTCATGCACTAATGGTGACACGCAGTGCCCCCTTGGAACGGCTTCAAGGCGTAATCTTTGGGTGCTCCGTTAAGCGAGTGCCTTATGAGAATTTCCCAAGCCTTTCCCTCTATCGTGCCATCAGATACTCCCTGGGGCCGTGCCTTACGTCGTGGCTTCTTTGCTTACGTGATATCCCGGCTTTTCGTCGTCATGGGTGCTGCCATAGCCGTTGCAGCCGAGGCAGTTACTGCCCGAACCAACGACGAAGAACCCATCTCTGGGCTCAGCGGATTGGCACAGGTTTTTGATAGTTGGGACGGACACTGGTACCTCGATGTGGTGCGCGAGGGCTACCCCCACCACATCATGCCCAACGTTACGTATTTCGTATCCGATGCTCGCGCTGCATTCTTTCCTCTTTACCCGCGGCTTGTTCATTATCTAGACATGGCTGTGCCTGGCGGTCCCGTCAGCGTTGCACTTCTCGTCAACTTGCTGTTTGGTGGTCTATTCATTTATCTCGTGGGTCGTCTTGCCCGCGTCTTATTCGATGATCGCACTGCTGAAAAAGCAATGATCATCGCAGCAATTTTCCCAGGAAGTTTCGTCCTGAGCTTTGCTTATTCCGAAGCGCTGCTGTTGACATTGGCTGCACTATGTTTCATCGCACTACACAAGAAGGCATGGGTATGGGCTGGTGTATTGGCGGCCCTAGGAACTGCATGTCGCCCCAACGGTGTTGCTCTCGTAGCTGCATGTGCTGTCGCTGCTTTTGTCGCCATTCGACAGGACAAAGAATGGAAGGCGCTGATCGCGCCCCTGTTGTCACCCTGGGGCTTTGTTGGCTTTATGTTGTTTCTCCGAAGCCATACAGACGAACATTGGGCCTGGTTTCGCGTGCAACGAGAAGCATGGGAAGAAGGAACTAGTTTCGGCGCAACAGCTGTTAGTCGGACATTCGATTTCATATTGAACCCCACTGGTTCCCCTACCTCTGTGCTAACAGCTGCCTCAATGGTTGCCATGATTCTTGCGCTGTGGTGCATGTACCGATACAGACTGCCCCTCATGTACTACGCCTATACAGCTGCTGTATTAGGACTCATGCTCATTCCTTCAACAGTTACGGCACGACCCCGATTTCTCTTCACAGCCTTTCCACTTATCTTTCCTGTTGCACGTATGTTGCGCGATGACGAAGACGGCTGGTGGCTTGTAGTTCTTGGTATTTGCGTGGCAGGTCTTGTGACCGTGACCGGCATGTACGGCGTTCGCGCCGCGATCCCCTGATCTTTACAAAGGAAGTTTGCGCCAAATTGGCAATGGAACATTCTTAAGAATAAGAAACATCCATCTCAGCAAACTTGGTGCCCACACAACTTTTTTGCCTGAAGCAATTCCCGACTCAACCACTTTGGCCACTGATTCAGCATCTGTAGAAAAAGGCGCCTTCTTCATACCGGTAGTCATCTTTGTAGTCACGAAACCAGGACGCACGACAAGAATCGATGCACCACTTCCTACAAGTTCATGATCTAACGCCAAGGCAAAACCGTCAATGCCGGCCTTGGTGGCTCCGTATGCGGCATTCCCCTTACGTACACGTTCGCCTGCAACGGAACTCAGAAGAACGGTTTTGCCGTAACCCTGCAACTTCATCTGTTGAGCGAGTGCATACAAGAGAACCATGGTCGACGTGAAGTTCACTTCAGCTAACGGAATCAATGCTGTCGGGTCGTTGTAATAGTCGGCACCCTCGTTGAGTAGACCTTGGGCAATCACAGCTACGTCAATGTCGCCAATCTCGGAAACAATCTCCGTGACAACGTGAGCCATTGATGAAGCATCAGCAGCGTCGTAACGCACATGATGTATCTCTACATCTGGAAATGAATCTTCCATCTCTGATGCGAACAAGGCTGCAGCATCGAGATCGCGACTAACCAGCGCAACGCGAGCAACTCCCGGCTTCACAATTCTGCGCAAAATGGCGTGACCAATATCGCTAGTACCACCGAAAAGAACAATGTTCTGGGCTACCCCAACTCCGTTTTTCATATGTCTATTCATTCTCTCTTGTATGTTGAGCCGAAACCAGCCCGAGCCTTCGTGCTAAGTCGCTTCGCCATAGACCGTGTGGGTCCATCGAATCGCGCGTTTGCATCCACTCGTCTAACCGTGGATACCCCCTGCGAACCGCAGTAGGTGACACGTGAGAATCCTTCGCCAAATAGTGACGGCCGCCTGCATCAAGCACCATGTTGTCCACCTTGGCCAGCAACTCGGGAAGACCCTTGATTCCGGCTGCCATATCGAGCGTCAGTGTCCATCCTTCAGTTGGAAAAGACATAGGAGCAAGATTCTGTGCACCCATTCTCTTAAGCACTGCAAGGAACGATGCAACCCCAGCTGACGAGAAAGTTTCAATGACTGCACGCAATACATCAATGCGATCTAGAGGAACAATGAATTGATACTGAATGAAACCCTGTTTGCCGTACAAACGGTTCCACTGATGAACGCCGTCTAATGGATGGAAGAACTGCGGAATCGATTCGATGCTGACGTGACGAGTCGCAGGGGCCTTGCGGTACCAGACCTCGTTGAATGCTTTAATAGACCACTTATTCAGAAGTCCATTCGGCACCCATCCCGGTGCTGGAACCTTTAGTCGCGGGTCATACGCCAAGACATCGTCGTCTTTTACGTCAGCAACCGACGCATGCTCTCCGCGGGTTAGTACGCCACGCCCCATCGAAGAACCAGTCGCCAATAAATCAATCCAGCACACCGAATATCGATAATCGTTATCTGCGCCATCACTCGACATTGCTTCACACACAGCATCGAAGTTGACAAGTCGTTCGGTTTCGACACGAACCCGACTGCTTTCAATACGAAGCATTCGAACTTTTGCGCGAAGAATAATGCCCGTGAGACCCATACCGCCCACAGTTGCCCAGAACCATTCGGGATGCGATTGAGGAGTCATCTCCACAATCTCTCCAGTGGCAAGCATCAGTGTGATGGAAGAAACGTGTTGACCAAAACTTCCATCGAAGTGATGATTCTTCCCGTGCACATCGGACGCGATTGCCCCACCAACAGTGACAAACCGAGTACCAGGCGTGACCGGAACAAACCAGCCACGCGGGACACTCATGCGCAAAATTGAGTCAAGGCTGACACTAGAAGCGACATCAAGTTCCCCTGTGGCTGAATCAAGAAACGCATCAATTCCGTTTGGGTCGCCTTCGGCTGTGATCTCTATAACGTTGCCGCCGGCATTTTGTGCGGCTGCCCCATACGAGCGACCCAGACCGCGAGCAATTATCCCGCGAGGGCCAGACCCGTCGATAATCCCCTGCATCTCATGCACATCGTTCGTGTGGAAAAGATCAGCGACGGTCCATGCAGTACGGCCCCATCCAGAGAGTCGTTGCAATGCCATAGTCCAATTCTAGGCGTTATGACTTGCTAGAGGACGGAGTCCCTTATGACGTATATACAGCTAGGCCGTACACCACGACCCATGCCACACCAAACAATTGAATGGTTCGATCCTTTAGGAAGACCTCTTCTGGAGCGCCGCCGTCACCATTTTCGAGAACCATCAGGTATCTCAGCAAGGCCAACACCATCGGAACAATTGATAACCCATGAAATGGAATTGTCTCGTGAACACGTGATGCATTCTCAAAAGCCCACATGCAATACGTCACGACGGTTGCTGTCACTGCAACCACTAAAACTTGTCGAAGATACGTGAGTGAATATGCCTTCAGAGAGGACCGAGTCGCCCCTGCGTTCTCTCCCATTTCCAACAACTCAGCAAACCTTTTACCCGTGACAATGAAAAAAGAACCGAAGGTCACGCACATCACAAACCACATAGACATAGGCGTCTGCGTGCCGGCTGCTCCCGCCATCGCCCGAAGTACAAACCCGCTGGCCACTAAAGCAAGATCAAGCAAAGGAATGTGTTTCCACCACGTGCTGTAACCAATAGTGAGAAGTGCATACAAAGTAATGATCCCACCCGCAGCAGGACGCACCAACGTGCCCAATAACGGTCCGAGGATAAGAAGCGCAGTGCCGATCAACCTTGCAACAGGCAGAGACACATCTCCGCTTGCTATCGGGCGGAACTTCTTCTTTGGATGAAGTCTGTCTTGTTCAACGTCCTTGATGTCGTTCCAGAAATATGTACCACTGGCCACAGAACAGAACGCGACAAAAATAACGAGAGCCTTCGACAATGAGTCCCACTCAGTGAGGACACCGAGCGCCCCCGGAGCCGCAAACACCAAAACATTCTTGCTCCATTGCTTTGGGCGGGCTTCAGCAAGTACTGAGCGCAATTTCATGGCACCATCTCGAGTTCTATCTTTTTTACGTAATTTGGATTCTCTACAAACGCCAACATCTCGGTATCACCACTTGAGTCGCCATATGCGTAACGCACGGAGGACATTGGGATACGTGCTGAATCGCACCACGACTGAATTCGTCGCACTTTCTCTGGGCCGCGGCAATTTACACCACGAATACTTCCCGTAAAAGTTTCTCCGTCGGTCTCCAATTCCGTGCACAACACAGCGTCAACCTCCAACAGATCACCTAACGGCTCAAGATACGGCGACAGCGACGCCGACACCAAAATCACTACGTGACCCTGCGCTTGATGCCAACGCAACCTATTCATCACGTCTTCTCGCATCCATCCGTTAGCCACACGGGAAGCAAACAAAACTCCCAGTTCATTTACTTCAGATTCCGAGCGGCCAGCGAAAACGGACGAGACAAACAAAGCCTTGAGAGAGTTGCGGTCTTTGTTCTTTAAAAGTGAGAAAACTGTGATCGGCTGCGACACAACTGTTCTCATGAGAACGTGTGCTCCTGAAACGCGCCGCATAAATGGCATCACGCAATCGCGAACGGTAAGGGTATTGTCCACATCAAATGCAGCAACGGTGACATCCATAATTTGAGGCTAGTTCTCTGGTGCCATTGAGCCGAGGATTGACGACATATCTGCGTAAAACTTTGGCCAACTCTTAGAAACGACTTCAGCGTTCTGAATCACCATTCCATCGGCAACAACAGACAACACGCTAAAGGCCATGGCTACGCGATGGTCGTGATGAGTGTCGATAACTGCGCCTCTCGGATTTCCTCCGATAATGCGCAATCCATCTGGCAAAACCTCAACGTCAATTCCACATTTGGTCAACTCAAGCGCAACATCTCCTAGACGGTCGCTCTCCTTGTTTCTAATGAACCCCACTCCCGTTATCTCACTTGTTCCTTTCGCACAAGCACACAACACCGCAACTACAGGAACCAAATCTGAACAATCATTCATATTTAAAGAGAGTGGCTTTAACTCACGAGGGTTTTGGGAATGAACGACAATGTCCTCGCCATCAATAACGCATTCGGCTCCCATCGTGCGGACAATGTCGATAATTGTGGCATCGCCTTGTTCCGTCGCTTGCACAAGGTTCTTTACCCGCACAGTCCCACCGCGGAGTACAGCAGCAACTACAGGGAATGCTGCAGAAGAAAAATCAGGCTCCACAGAAAAAAGAATTGGATCGTAACCAGTAGGCAACACAGTAATTTCTTGCTCCGCAACCACAACAGTGGCGCCGAATTCTTCCATCACCGCCGCAGTGAGTTGCACATATGACCTAGAGACCAATGGACCATCAATGGTGATGTGCAGTCCCTCTTCCAAGACAGGCGCGATCAACATCAATGCAGAGATGAATTGACTAGAGACATCGCCACGAATCGTGACCTCACCCCCACGAAGCGCTCCGCGTGAGACAGAGACTGGAAGATGCCCCGGCTCTCCTAACGCTGTGATTTCTGCCCCCATTGACTGAAGAGCATCATGCAAGTCAGACATTGGCCGCCCGCGTAATGCATCTTGACCGTCAATGATTGTTGTTGCATCTGACAATGCAGCAATCGCAGTGACAAATCGTGACGTGGTTCCTGCCAAACGTGCATCAATGATTGTGGGCAAACGAGATGACGAGCCGCCATCAATAGAGACCGCCGCTTCGTCAATATGAAACAGACACTTCGTCTCGAATAACGCATCCACGAGAACTTGCGTATCGTCACCATCAGGCAAACCCTGGATGGCCGAGTTCCCTTCGGCCAACATTGCACAGACGAGCGCACGGTTGGCGATGCTTTTTGATCCTGGTACTGAGATGTGAACATCTACAGGACCTGTCGGAATCGACAGTCGAATTTCGCTCATGAGAGCGGAGCGAGTGCTGGTCGGAATCCTCGCGCAAGTAGCCCACCGCGAAAGACGTCGCCATGTTCCATACGAATGACGGCGACCATGACCCCACGATCACCTTCAGCAGAGTGCACCACTTCAAAGTCATAGATGTTGACGCCGAGTTCACCAGACAATGCAAATACTTCAGCGGCTGCACCAGGGCGGTCAGGAATAGGAATACGAATTTCCGACAGGTCTTCAACAGCGCCAGCTTTGCTCGGCAAATTCATACGTGCCCGCCGTGCTTGTTCTAGTCGATGCAAAAGGCCTTGTCGATCAGATGAAGACACAACATCTCGCATGTCAATGAGTCCTTCAATAACCGCATCAAGACCTCGAACGATTGCTTCTTTGTTCTCTTCACAAATGTCGAGCCAAATTCCAGGTCGCCCAGAAGCGATACGCGTCATGTCTCGAAAACCACCAGCAGCCAGGCGTAACAATGCGAGATGCTCTTCAGAACGATCATCGGCCAATCTCATGAGGGTTGCCGCAGTGAGGTGAGGAACATGACTGACAACCGCAACAAGATCATCGTGTTTCTTGGGGTCAAGCGCCACGACCTCAGCACCAAACCCAGTGACCATCTCAGCAACGACAGCGAATGCATCATCTGAAGTAGAAGCGTTGGGCGTTAGTACCCACACAGCGCCTTCGAACATGGTTGCATCTGCGCCATCTAAACCGTCCAGTTCAGAACCCGCCATCGGGTGTCCTGGCACGAACCGTGCGTCGTGGATGCCGTGCGCAACATGGGCCTTCACAGAACCGACGTCTGTAACAAGTCCACTTGTAGAAGACAAAGCAAGCGCAACGCCTTCGGGAATCAATGCCACTGGGGTTGCAACAAAAGTAATGACGGCATTTTCAAACAAACCAGAGTGTTGAATGATTCCGCGTTGTACGGCCTCAGCCAATCGTGCCTCATCAGAATCAGTTGCACCGACGTCGTACCCGGCATTCACGAGAGCAAGTGCAATAGAGCCACCAATCAGACCTAGCCCAAGGACGTTGGCACGTGGAAGCGCAGAAACAGACACAGTTATATGGTATCCGTCGGCCCTTGGTCGACTGCCTCAGATAATGCACGCACTTCTTCAAGTGTTAACTCACGCCATTGACCGGGACGCAAACGGGTATCCCTCAACGGTCCGATACGAGTACGCACCAATTGAATAACGGGATACCCCACTTCTTCGCACATGCGCCGAACCTGCCTGTTGCGGCCCTCATGAATCACTATTCGCAATACGCCTGGTTCAGGTTGCCCTACTTCGGCAGGTGCCGTCCATCCGTCATCAAGTTCAACACCATCACGAAGTTGACGCAGTGCACCTTGAGAGACACCACTAGGACCACATTCGACTTCAGCGATGTATTCCTTCTCCACGCCGTGGCTTGGATGAGTGAGGTGCTGAGTGAGTTGCCCATCATTAGTCAGAATAAGAAGACCAGTCGTATCGATGTCTAAACGTCCAACTGAAAAAACACGAGGCTGATCTGGCACAAACTCCAATACGGTCTCACGCCCATGCGTATCAATTGCAGTAGTCACGACACCTTCGGGCTTATTCAACAAGTAATACACAAGCCCAGGCAAAACACCCACCGGCGCATCGTCAACACAAATCTCATCGGCAAGTACATCAACTCTTCGTCCAAGAACAGCAACGTCACCATTGACGGTGACACGCCCATCAGCAATCAAGTCTTCACACACACGCCGAGACCCAAAACCAACACGCGCTAACACCTTTTGCAAACGCTCACCTTCGGCAAGGCGGGCCTTGTCCGCTAGCTGTTCCCACAATGGTGGTTCAGGAACCGCGCCTCCCGGCGAGGAAGAAGAAATCATTACTGACTCTCTGGCGCATCCACTGGAGCATTGGCATCAAGCAACAAAGTCTTCTCGAGAGCTTCAACCAAAGATGCGTCGGGAACGAAAGACGCAATTGGAGGCAAGTCACTGAGATCGGCAATACCCAGTTTTTCCAAGAAAAGTGATGTGGTTCCCCACATCACAGCCTGGCCTGGTCCACTATCGCGGCTCACGGGCATGATGTATGCGCGGCCATGCAAAGTGCGCATCACAGCATCAGGATCGACTCCTCGAATAGATGCGATTTGTAGACGAGAGATTGGCTGCTTGTACGCAATGATTGCGAGAGTCTCGAGCGCAGCACCAGATAAGCGTGCGCGTTGACCATCGAGGATAAATCGTTCAACGTACGGAGCCATGTCTGGGTGAGTTTGGAATCTCCATCCGCCAGCGATCTTGGCCATCTGAAAACCGTGACCTGCTGTTGCATATGTTTCGGCCAACTCAGCACAAACAGTCTCCACAGTTGCGCTCGGTATCTCAAGCAACTGAGCCATTAGTTCAGTAGGCACTGGTTCTTGTGCAACCATCACCATGGCTTCAATTGCGCGAACCATTTCTTCGGTCATCTCAACCTTCATAAGAATCAATCTCCATTGGTGCATCTGGACCAATTCCGGTCCATTGCACTGTGATGTCGCCAAAACGATCGCTTTGGTCAAGTTCGATATAGCCCTGCTTGTACATCTCAAGAATTGCAAGAAAGCGCACAACAATTTCTAGACGTTCAACCAAGTCAGCAGTAAGCCTGCGGAAAGATGAAGTTCCTAAACGAGGCAACTCCTCCATCATCTCTTGCACTGCCTCGGCGACTGTGAACCGAATGGGCGATACGTGATACAGGCTGAGTTCTTCGCGAGGTCGTGGCGTGATTGCAGACACGAAACCCTTTTGCAGTTTCTCGACAGTGATTCCTTCGAGTAGGTCGGGGGCGACATCATTGAATCGCTCGTCTACGCCCGTGGTGCGACCATAGACACGGTCTGCGTCGTCTACAAAATGCGCAAGAATCTTGGCAACATCTTTAAACGTCTTGCACTCGAGAAGACGAGCCAACAACAGGTCTCGTTCTTCCCACAAAGCAAGCTCGTCATCGAGATCGACGCTTTCGCGACCAGGCAACAAACGGCGTGTCTTCAGTTCGATCAAAGTTGCAGCAATCAAGAGGAATTCGGTGGCGACCTCTAGATCGAGTTCGGTCATCTTCACCAGTTCGGCCAGATACGCATCCACGATGGTGGACAAGCTGATCTCATGGATATCAACTTCTTCTCGCAAGATGAGATGCAACAGAAGATCGAAAGGACCTTCATAAATCGGGGTTGCCACATCAATTGCCACGGCTTCATCGTAGTTCCCGACCCGACCATCTAGAGCAATTGATACCGTTTCGGAGCCTATTTCGCACTAGCGTCTGAGCATGCCCCGCGTTTTGTCCTGCATTCAGCCCACCGGCTCTGTGCACCTCGGAAACTATCTGGGTGCTTTAGTCAACTGGGTATCAGGTCAACATGATGGCGATGTTTTTCACGGAATCGTCGACCTCCACGCTCTCACGGTGACTGACACTCCAGACGTTTTGGGACAGCAAACCATCGAATTGGCCGCCATGCTCTTTGCGGTAGGTCTTGATCCTGAAGTGGCAACTGTTTTTGTGCAGAGCCATATTCACGAGCACACCGAGTTGGCATGGATCATGGAATGCACCGTTTCTTTCGGGGAACTCAGTCGCATGACTCAATTCAAAGACAAAGCCGCTAAGCGTGAGTCTGACTTTGTCTCCGCTGGTCTCTTCACGTATCCCGCACTGCAAGCTGCAGACATTCTGCTCTACGACGCTGAAGAGGTTCCTGTTGGCGATGATCAGCGTCAACATATAGAAATCACTCGCGATATTGCCATTCGATTCAACCATCGTTTCGGCGACACACTTGTATTGCCAAAAGCTGTTCATCCAAAAGCCGGAGCGCGTGTGATGGACTTGCAAGATCCAACATCAAAGATGTCAAAATCTGCTGCTGCAGACAATGGACTTATTTACATGCTCGACGACAATGCCACCATTGAGAAGAAGTTCAAACGAGCAGTTACAGATTCAGACGGCGTCGTTGCATACGACAGAGAGAACAAGGCTGGTATCTCAAATCTGCTCGATATCTTGTCCGCTGCAACTGGAACACCAATCCCGCAACTTGTAGAGCAGTACAGCCAATATGGCCCGCTCAAGAAGGACACTGGTGATGCCGTTATTGCTGTGATCGATCCAATTCGTTCCCGCTATAACGAACTAATGAACGACAAGGGTCAACTTGCGCAACTCCTGAAGATCGGCAATCAGCGCGCACGTGAAGTGGCAGCTCGCACACTCGACCGCACACACAAGGCAATAGGCCTGCTTCCACGCATCTAGATATTGTCGGCTTCTAGAAGCGCAGCCAGCACCAGAGCAGACCCTTCACCGCGCACTAGCCCAACAGTTTCTACGTCACTAACACTGCGCAGCATTTCAGCGCCAAGCTCTTCATGTTGGTGATACAGACGGAAACGATCAGTACGGGGTCCAATCAGCGTGGCAACAATTCGCCCGAGCCATCCGAGCCCCGATTGCACTTTGCCCACGTCGTGCAGCAAGGCCGCAGCACCTTGGGCCCGGGATGCATCGGGACACAAGACAAGAAACCGCTTTAACACGTCGATTGAATGACGCTGATCCCTGCCGGCCATAGTGAGCCAAAGATTCAATTCAGCAGGTAAAAGAAACCGAGAGATCTCGCTTGTAATTTCTGGCTTTGCGTTAGAAAAAGAACCAATTGCTCTCCGTACAAGATGCACCATCATTGTTTTGCCCGTGGATGCGCACTTCGATACACAGAGAGCAACCGCTCTTGCGACACTTTGGTATAGATCTGTGTGGTTGAGATAGTGGCGTGACCCAGCATCTCTTGAACAATGCGCAAATCTGCACCATGTTCAAGCATGTGAGTGGCACACGTATGACGCAATACGTGAGGCGACATCTCACTGCGTATTCCAGCACGAACTCCAGCGTCACGAACGATGTGCCACGCTTTCTGTCGATTTAGTCTTCTGCCCTTGTTCGTGAGAAAAACCGCATCACGGTCAGAACCCTTGGCCCAGTTATCGGGAATCAAGTTACTTCGACCAGACACACCAAGATAGGTTCGCAAACACTCCTCTGCCGTCCTACCGAATGGAACAATTCTTTCCTTAGAGCCCTTGCCAAAGAGGCGCACAACTCGCGATGACAAATCCAAGTCATCAAGATTCAGATCGCAGGCTTCAGAAATTCGAGCACCTGTGGCGTATAGAAACTCGAGCAATGCCCTATCTCGAATCTCAGTGGAACTTTCGCCCGTAGCTACGGACAACAATGATTCGACTTCTACGAGCGATAACGGCTTTGGAACACCACTGGGAACTTTGACACCTTCGAGGCGGGCAGTTGGATTATCTGACCGCAGATCTTCAGACGAAAGATATGAATGAAGCATCCGTACTGCAGCGATACGCCGAGCCGTGCTCGCCACTGACTCCCCCGATGCTTGCATCACCTTGACAAATGTCTCGATGTCTTGTTCTTCGACTGTGAGAATCGTTTTCTTCTTCGACAACAAAAAATCTTCGTATTTCACAAGATCACGTCGGTATGAGATAACGGTGTTGATTGCTCGACCGCGCTCCACGGTCATCCATTGCAGAAAAGACTCAACATGTGCGTGCGCCACTGCGGGAGTGGACGGATCGGTCATATTGTCAGCCTAAGAGGTTGGGCTGTTGACGTGCGGCCAACAACAGCCCATACACAGTCTTGGCATCACTAATCTCTCCGCAATCGATCATCGCTAGTGCTTCCGAGAACAAGTGATGTTCGATAGTCATGGAGTCTTCTTCCGGTCCGTGAGGCTCAGAGTTCCCTAGTGTTAGACCAGTCGCAAGGTACACCTCCACTGCGGAATCTGTAACCCCTGGCGACGACAGACACACTCCCAAACGTTGAAACGTGCTGGCGTTGTAACCCGTCTCTTCACGTAGTTCACGACGAGCAGTTTCTAAAGGATCTTCCCCGGGCACATCGCGCATACCTGCTGGAATCTCTCGGACTGACGCGTGAACAGCTGCGCGATATTGGGAGACGAGAACGACTCGGTGGTCGTCGGTAACTGCAACTATTCCTACCGCTCCGGGAGTACTGACAAAGGTTCTCTGAAAATCGTCACCAGAGGGGGCAGTTACATGCCGTTCCACCAACCGAAACATCGCCCAGGAATGAACATCGCGATCTTCAGAGTGAATGAACCCGTCGGCACTGGGCAGTTTCATTTGCTAGGCCGTACGTGCTGCGACACCCGACAAACGCTTCTCACGATTCACTAAAGACGCAGCAATCAGTTCGCGGAATAACGGGTGTGGGCGGTCGGGACGACTCTTGAACTCAGGGTGAGCCTGTGTACCAACCCAGAACGGGTGATCTGTCATCTCAATGAATTCGACAAGTCTCTTATCGGGCGAGGTGCCACTGCAAACAAAGCCTGCTTCTTCAAAGCGCGCGCGATAGTTGTAGTTGAACTCATATCGGTGGCGATGGCGCTCGCTGACAACAGTTTCCCCGTAGGCATCCGCAACTTTTGTTCCGGGTTGCAACACCGCGTAATACGCACCTAGGCGCATAGTGCCGCCCTTCATGGTGACATCACGTTGGTCAACCATTAGGTCGATGACGGCGTTAGTTGTTGCTGCATCAAACTCTGTGCTGTTTGCATCTGCGAGGCCAAGAACATGGCGCGCATATTCAATTGTCATTACTTGCATGCCTAAGCAAATACCCAAGCAAGGAATCAAGTTTTCGCGCGAGTACGCCGCAGCAGCGATCTTGCCCTCAATACCGCGTGGACCAAATCCACCAGGGATAATCATTCCGTCAAGACCATCGAGGCGACCAGATGCGAGCAAACCTTCAACGTCTTCTGCTTGAATCCAATCAATCTCAACTTTTGCACCGTGATGAAAACCAGCATGCTTCAAACTCTCGACAACCGAGAGGTAGGCATCTTGCAGTTCAACATACTTTCCTATCAATCCAATCTTGACTGGCTTGATCGAAGCATCAACTTGTGCGACGAGACCTTCCCATTGAGAGAGATCCACATCGCCTTCAATGCGAAGAATTTCACACGCAACAGCGTCGAGACCCTCTTCATGCAAGATGAGTGGGAGTTCATAGATGTTGCGAGCGTCAGCAGCATTGATGACCGCTTTCGTATCAACGTCGCACATATGAGAAATCTTGCGCTTCAAGCCACTGCTGAGCGGTTCCTCACTACGACACACGATGATGTCGGGCTGAATACCACGCGAACGAAGTTCTGTAACGCTGTGCTGTGTGGGCTTTGTCTTCTGCTCACCACTTGGACCAATGAATGGCACCAACGTGACGTGCAGGTAACACACATTGTCACGGCCTGCTTCGTTACGGAACTGGCGAATGGCCTCTAAAAAGGGCAAAATCTCAATGTCGCCTACAGTTCCGCCCACCTCAGTGATCACTACATCGGTGTCATCGGTGGCGATGCGGCGAATCCTTCGTTTGATTTCGTCGGTGATGTGCGGAATGACTTGCACTGTCTTTCCGAGATAATCACCGCGACGTTCTGCAGCAAGAACTGCTTGATAAATAGAGCCAGTCGTAGCGTTTGAACTACGTGTGAGATTCTCATCAATGAAACGCTCGTAGTGACCAAGGTCGAGGTCGGTTTCGCCGCCGTCATCGGTAACAAACACTTCACCATGTTCAAATGGGTTCATTGTTCCCGGATCAACGTTGATGTACGGATCCAGTTTTTGCATCGTGACACGTAGTCCACGCATCTTGAGTAAGCGACCAAGCGAAGAGGCGGTCAGACCCTTTCCGAGGGAACTTGCAACACCACCGGTCACGAAAATGTGCTTAGGCATTTGGTCTCCCGCCAGGCTCGACTGCTAACGGGATTTCAGCATAACCGAAAACACCCCACCACAGAGAAACCGCTACCGAGCCTTCTTTCCGCGACTGACAGGAGCACCCAAAGTGTTCAGAATCTCTTGCGCGTGAGTGAGCGCTGACTCGTCTGCGATACCGCCAGAGAGCATGCGTGCAATCTCTCCCACACGATCTTCTTGCAAGACTTTTGTTGCTCGGCCGTACGTTTTGCCCGACTTCACCGACTTTGAAACAACAATATGGGAATGCGCCGAGGCTGCCACTTGCGCCAAGTGAGTGACAGCGAACACCTGATGGTCTGTACCAAGTTCACGTAACGCCTGTGCCACGGCCACAGCGGCTGCTCCACCGATTCCGGCGTCTACCTCATCGAACACCATGGTGGCGGGGTCTGTGGTGAGCACAAGACGCAATGCGAGCATCACACGAGCCAACTCGCCACCACTAGCAACCTTGGTGATGGGCATAGGCGCAGATCCTGGGTTTGCCGCCAACATGAACGACACCGCTTCGCCGGACGGGTCTGAACCCTCGTCGCCCACTGCAACCTGAATGGTGGCATGAGGCAAAGCCAGGAGGCGTAGACGCTTCTCAACCGCGGCAGCAAGGCCAGGAGCAGTCTTTCGGCGCTGACGGCCCACCTCGAGCTGCCGGCTGTGTAACACCTTGAGTGCATTGGCGCGGGAGGACTCGAGTTCTTGCACTCTTTCTGAATAACTAAGCAATTCATTGAGACGAGTACGAGCTTCAGCACCAAAAGCCATGACATCGGCGATGGTGTCGCCGTATTTGCGCACTAAATCGCGAAGTGCCTGGCGACGAAGGCGGATCTCTTCAAGGCGCTCTGGGTTTTCCTCACTGTTTTCAGCAGCCCCACGTACCGTGTGAGAAATGTCGTTGAGTTCAGCCAAGAGATTCTCGACGCGCTCTCGAATTTCACTCATTGACGAGATGGGAGACAACGACCGAGACACCTGACCAAGAAGGTCGACTGCATTGCCATCGTCCGACAAAAGAGCCGACACCTTCAGGAGTGCTTCCTGATGACGAACGACATCACCTAGTTCATCTTCTTCGCGTGAAAGAGCCTGATCTTCATCGGGACGAGAAAGGCCGGCATTCTCGATTTCTTCGCATTGGAAAGACAACAAATCAATTTCACGTACTCGTGACTTCTCATCGCCACCGAGAGCTGCCAGATTGGCGTCGATCTGCGTAACGGCCTCACGTGCCTCGCGCAATGCAGAGGTGTCTACCTTTCCGAAGGCATCGAGAGAATCGCGCTGTACAGATGCAGACATGAGTCTTTGATGAGCGTGCTGACCGTGAATGTCGACAAGACCCTGACCCACTTCAGCCAAAGTGGCGACTGTGGCCATCCGGTCGTTGATGTATGCACGACTGCGACCTTCACGGTGCAACACGCGACACAGAATTGTTTCAACATCACCGTCGGGGCCAGACGTAACGAACCTGGCTTCAACACGAGCCTCTTCTGCTCCGTCACGAATAACTGAAACATCAGCACGTTGGCCAACAACTAATCCAATGGCTTCGACCAGCATGGTTTTACCGGCTCCGGTCTCACCCGTAAACGCCGTGAATCCGGAATCGAACGTCAATCGAGACGACTCGATGATTCCGAGATTTTCAATGGAGAGTTCAACGAGCATTAGCGATCTGATAATCCGAACTTGGTTTTCAATATCTGATGGAAGCGTTGCTCTTCAAAGCGCACGAAACGTGCCACTTCGTTAGCGGCGCGAACTTCAACAACATCGCCAGGTTTCAATGTGTGCACCAAGTCTCCATCGGTGGCCACATTCACGTGACGATGACCAATCACTTCGATGCGCACTACTTCAGGTGCATCGAGCACCATTGAACGGTCGAACAACATGTGAGGCGATACCGGCGTTAGCAACATGGCACGAAGACGTGGCGACAGAATTGGTCCACGAGCAGACATTGAGTATGCAGTTGAGCCTGTTGGGGTTGACAAGATGAGACCGTCGGCTGCATATGTAGTGAACGGAACCTTGTCGATGTCGACTGCCAACCGAACGGTGTGTCCGGCATCTTTCTTCTCGATCACTACTTCATTGAGAGCAAGATGATTGGCGAGACGGGCATTGTTTGACCACATAGCGACTTCAAGCAACATGCGATCGTCATAAAAGAATTGGGTTCCTTCAACACCAGTGCGCCATGCTTCGAGCGACGGCAAGAGTTGTTCTTGTTCTACTGCGGCCAAGTAACCAAGAAGGCCAAGGTTGACTCCGAGAACCGGAACTGTTGCACCTTCAAGTGAACGAATCGCACGCAACATGGTGCCGTCACCGCCGATTGAAACGAGAAGGTCGACGTCGGCGAGTCGGCCGGGTTGAACATGTGGTGAGTTGATGGCGGCACTGTCAGCTTCGTCAACAATGGTGACCATTTGGTGGGTGGAAGCCCAGGCAGCGACTTCACGCGCAACTTCGAGCGCATCGGGACGAAAACGATGGACGGCGATTCCGATGCGACTCATACCTCATAACCTACGGAAACGGTGGGGCATTCCACGAACATCAAGAACTCCGTGTTCCCTTCTGCCCCTTTTATGGGCGATTCGATCACGCCACGCACCACAGCCCCAAGAGACTGAAGGTGTTGCGCCACGTCGTCACAGGCTGCCTGATGAATGAGTGGGTCCGTAATAACGCCTCGACCACGAGCCACTTCCAGCCGCCCAGCTTCGAACTGAGGCTTTACGAGCAACAACAACTGTGCATTCTCATGTCCTGGTTCAGGGGACACTACGTCGACAAGTGCGCGCAGCACTTTTGTCAACGAAATGAACGAGAGGTCGGCAACGACAAGCGAACACGGAAATGCCATGTCACCTACCGACAAATCACGGACGTTGACTCCGTCCTGCCACGTAACGCGAGGATGCGATTTCATGCGCTCATGTAATTGATTGCGACCAACATCAACTGCGAACACGCGTGATGCTCCGCGTTGAAGTACACAATCGGTGAAACCACCTGTCGAAACTCCTGCATCTAGAACAGAGCGACCCTCTACTGACACTTTGAAATGCTCGAGTGCATGTTCCAACTTCTCGCCACCTCGACTAACGAAACGTTTTGCCACGAGAACTTCGATTGCTTCATCGGGCGACACAAGCCGTGATGACTTCAGGGCGAACACTCCAGCAACAGTCACATTTCCTGCATCAATCATTCGAGATGCTTCACTTCGAGTCTGCGCCAGACCTCTCTTCACAAGAGCCGCATCAAGTCGCATTCGCACTTACGTAGCGTACCTTTTGCGAATTAGGGAGTCAGGAGTTGTTGCACAACGCCTGCAAGCGAGGGCGCAACAATGTCAGCCGTCACATCGTTGCCGTCTTGGGTAACGCCACTGAGTACTAAAGCGAATCGACATCCCAGCGTGCGAGCGAATGCCCCATCTGTGTCGTCACGATCACCCACCATCACCATGTCTGCGACATCGACGCCTGGACACATATCGCGAACGAGGCCGGCCATTGGCGCACATGGTTTACCCGTGATGAGGGCTGTAACTCCTGTTGCCTTTTCGATCGCCGCCACTATCGAACCGCCTCCGGGGATGGGACCATCGGGAGTCGGATATGTGGGGTCATAGTTTGAACCGATCAACAGTGCTCCACCTCGAACTGCTGTGAGTGCGTCTGCAAGAACTTGAAAATCGAATTCGCGATGAAATCCGACCACCACAGCATCAAACGAGCCGCCGACGGGCCGGTTCTCGTACACCACAACTGTCTCTGCTCCGGTAGCACGAACCTCTTCAATCAGACCCCGACCTCCGCACACCAGCACACGCCACGACGGCTTGATGGCGGTCACAGCGCTCATCGCAGAAGTCACGACATCTCCTATGGCTGGCACACCAATTGCCCCAAGAGCATGATGTTGTTCATCAAGCGTCGAGAAGGAATTATTGGTCACAAACAGAACACGCACACCCGCCTGGCGTAGTTGAGCAATCGCTTCAACCGATCCAGCGATGGGCCGATGGGCTAGCCACACCACCCCGTCTAGGTCGCACAGCACAACTCGTGGAACTTGGGTTTTGTTCATACCCACCAATCCTGCCACCCTTGAGGTTGTGCCACGATTCGAACCATTCCCCGCCCTTCGTTATGACAGCAGTTCTTCGCTCGACATCACACCGCTGACTTCTCCCCCATACGACGTTTTCGACGAGACAGAGCGTGCGTCATACGCAGCGGTGAGCGCACACAACGTAGTGCTCGTGGATTACCCATTAGAGGCCGATGGCCCAGGTCGATACGAGATGGCAAACGCCACACTGCAGACATGGGTTGATGAAGGAGTTCTATCAAGCGACAACTCCCCTACTTTCTCCATCTATCGAATGACGTTTACGGATGAAGCAGGACGCACACGCACAACCATTGGCGTCATCGGCGCACTCGAAGTAGTTGATGAAGGCGCGGGTGGTGTTCTGCCACACGAGCGCACCACTCCCAAAGCAAAGACCGACCGACTCGATCTCACACGTGCAACATCTGCCAACTTGAGTCCAGTGTGGGGCCTCTCACTAACCCCCGGACTTACCGATGCCCTACAGGCCCAAGCCACAATTGTTGGAGAATGCACAGACGAGAACGGCGTGCATCACGTGATTGAACGTGTCGAAGACGCAAGCCGCATCGAGGAGATTTCGAGACTTGTTTCATCTCACCCAGTACTCATTGCTGACGGGCATCATCGTTATGCAATTAGTCGTACGTTCCGTGATGAGTGCAGGGCCAACAACACTCTTCCTGGAGCAAACCTCACGATGACGTATGTTGCTGAGTTGATCCAAGATCAACTCAGTGTTGCCGCTATCCATCGGCTTTACGACTTACCTGTTGATCGGCTGCTCGCTGCACTCAGTTTGCACTACACAGCGACGCACGCAGGCAATGTTGGCCCACAGACCATTTCCGAGATGGACTCTCGTGGCTGTTTGTGCATCGTTGCTCCAGATGGAACTGGCACATACCTCACACCACGTGAAGACACTTTTACTGGCGTGAGAGACATGGACAGCGCACGACTTGAGCACGCATTGTCTTCAACCACCCATGAGGTCACATATCAGCACGGAGTACAAGAAGTGCTACAACGCGTGTCCACTGGGCAGTACGGGTCAGCCGTACTCATTCGTCCCGTGTCGTTGCAGGAGATCAGACGTACTGCAGACACCGGAGAATTGATGCCTCCGAAGTCCACATTCTTCACGCCAAAACTTCGTACTGGCATGGTTCTGCGAGATCTACGTCAGTAGATCTCAACGCATCTCAGAAACTACGAAATTGAAGCTGAGTAGATATCGGCGATTGAATTACCGATCATCGTGTTGAACTCTGCATCGGTCTGCTTTGCAGAAAGACCTTCTGTGAGTGCTCGAGAGAAACTGGCGATCATTCCGTTATTACGAGACAACTTTGCGTTCGCGTCTTCACGGGTATAACCACCAGACAATGCAACAACACGAAGCACGCTCGCATGGCTCACGAGTTCGGCATAGAAATTGTCGGTCTCGGGCAATGTGAGCTTCAAGATCACCGGCTGATCTACTGGTTGCCTATTCAATTCTTCTAATAGCGCAGCTTTCAGAATGACCTCAGCCTCTGCTTTGCTTGGGCTGTGAATGTCTACTTCGGGTTCGATGATAGGCACTAGACCAGCAGCAAGAATCTGCCTGCCAACTTCAAACTGTTGAGCAACAACCGATTTGATGCCTTCTTTGTTTGCCACTTTGATCACAGAGCGCATCTTGGTTCCAAAGATTCCCTGAGCTTTTGCACGATCAAGCAGTGCACCCAAGTCTGGGTTTGGCTTCATGATTTGTACGCCGTCGTTTTCATCGGCAAGACCTTTATCAATTTTCAAGAACGGAATGACTTTTTTGGTCTTCCACAAATACTCTGCACTACCAACACCATCAATCTGACGGTCCATGGTGCCTTCAAACAAAATTGCACCGAGAACTTGCTCACCAGAGAACGCCGGGCTCTTCACCATACGAGTACGCATGGCATGAATCTGGTCGAACATCTCAACGTCACCGGAGTATTCACTTTCTTGGACTCCATAGAGAGAAAGTGCTTTCGGGGTGCTGCCACCACTTTGGTCGAGAGCAGCAATAAAACCCTTGCCTTCACGCATGCGAGTTACTTGTTCTTGATTCATGAAACGAAACCTTTCCGGCATCTCCGGCGCTTGCCGGGACTTCTTCAGAATAGTCAAGAATCGAGAACCTCAGTTATGTCCTCGAGAGCCGCGGTGAGGTTTTTACGCACCTGTGCCCGACGTCTCATCACTGAAACTGAATGAGCAAGCACTTCGGTGCGGCTTGACACCGACGAACCCGCGCGAAAGAAACGCCGACGCACTACGCCCACCACGCAGAGTTGAGCCCCTACGACAACGGTGGCGTTCTCCCCTTCCATGGCGACAGGTACCGATATTCGGCCCTCATCAGTGTGAGTAGACATATCGAAACTGGATGCAATTTCACCGTTGGCAAGTGTGCGCGACACCAGAGGTGACGTGACTTCGCCAACGAGAACAACAATATTGAGATCTGCTGGTGTAACAGCAGTAGCTTGACGCGGCATGTGGCCTCCTTCTTTGTGAAGAAGGTGTGCGATCATCCGCCGAGAGAGGCAAGCCTTTCAGCAACATCTACAAATTGACGGTCGTGCATTGCAACGCGCTCGAAGAACTGACGAGCCTTAATGACATTTCCTTCTTTGTCATAGAGGTCGCCAATGACGAACCACTGACGAAGGTGATATTCAGATGGGCGCTTCATGTCGCCTGCAGCTTTATCCATGAGTGACAAGGCTTCGGAAACCAATCCTCTGTCAGCCAGTGAACCTGCCATCACAATTCGACCTTCGGCTAATAGTTCGGGGTGCGGTGAGGCCTCGGCCAACTCGCGCCAATACTTCTCGCACTTCTCATGATCGCCCAACGCACGATGACAGTCAGCAAGCACTGCATGATTGAAAATCCAGTCTGGGTTCAACGCAATTGCTGTTTCAAGTTCTGTAACAGCGCGCTTCCATTGTCCTGCACGGTAGAAACACAAACCGAGCATTTCACGCACTGCCGAAACGTCTGAATACTCACGAGACATTGGATTCAGAATCTTGCGAGCATCTTCATAACGATGAGCTTCAAAAGCTTGAAGTGCAGCCTCGTAACGCTTCAATGCACGTGGAGAAGCCTTCTTCCCTAATGCACGCTCAAACTGTTCCACAACGGAGTCGAGTGCACGCACTTCTTTTCGTCCGCCTTTTTGCGCACGGCCTGTGCCTTTTGCGCGAACCCCACCCAAGTTTGAATCACGTTTCGGACGCACTGACCCTTCGTCAATCCACTCTTCACGTGAACGCTCTGGCGCTGCTGACATTTCTCCGGACGTACGGCGTTCGCCAATGCGACCACGCACTTCGTCTGAACGTTCTTGCGCTGCGGTGCGCGGTGCGCGGTCGTCGCGATCAAAGCGACGTGGGCGATCATCACGATCGAAACGACGAGGACGATCATCGCGGTCAAAACTGCGTGGGCGATCATCACGGTCACGCGGTGGACGGGAATCTCTATCGAAACGACGAGGG
>Ga0208082_1000033_pt1 | contig 35737 bp, 29 predicted proteins | sample LakMenE09Jun09ns_FD_150683 | JGI IMG/M metagenome (GOLD analysis project Ga0208082, IMG submission 150683) | Freshwater microbial communities from Lake Mendota, WI - 09JUN2009 deep hole epilimnion ns (SPAdes) | ecosystem: Environmental > Aquatic > Freshwater > Lake > Epilimnion/Euphotic zone ... | reverse complement strand
CGGAATTGCTTTAATGAACTTTCGCCCTTTTTTGTAATTTAGATCCTGTATAAAGCTTTGGCGCTATCAAGCCCTGCCATCGCCAATGCACAAACCGTTACAGGCAAGCATAAACCGACAACATAGACAATAATGAAAAGATTTATACGAAACGCTTTAATTTTACTTTTCCCTTTTTTGCTTATGGCTTTAATTAACGAAGCCGTTCGACCAAAAATCAAAGAACAACCATACACGGCTCACGGAATTACTGCTATAAATTCAGCCAACTATTTGCCAAAGAAATGCACTTGGATTTGTCACAACAATACTACATACTGCAAAACACATCACGTAAAATATCTAAAACCGTATTATTCAATTACAGACGTATTTTACTTTGGCGTTATAGGCATACTCGCATCAACAGGAAACTACGGTGCAGCCAACATTATTTTTCTTGTGTTTTTATTTCCATTAACAATTTTGTATTTCATTATTAAATCAATCGACATACAAGAAGAGATGCAAAAACTTTCAAAACAGAAACTATGAATATCTTAATTCATTTATTCAAAGAACTTTATGCTTATTGCACTGATTTCATAATCAACCTTTCGAATATTACAGGACTATCATATTATGAAGTGAATTTTGTTATTTTCATAATCATTTATCCATTATTCTTATTCGTTTCGCCTCTTGTGTACATCTATCAAAAATCAAGGCTTCGCAACATTAAAAAACAGACTAATGCGACAACAAAAACGGAATTAAACACCTCCTACAACAATATAAAAACATTTAATAAGCGAAAGATTTTTATCAGTGCAAATCTTGCTTGGCTTTTAATAATAGTTTTGGGAACATTAAGGGTGTTATCAGAGAGTACCAAATACTACGAATATCATTTATCAAGAGGTGATTACCCGCCAGAAGCAGATAGTATCTCAATTCCTATATTTCGTGAAACATTCTTTGCTTTTTTAATTTTATCAATCTTGCTGATTTTTTTAAACATTTTTATTTATTTGACAACTCGCAAAACAAACTTACCGACAAAGCTTTTCATCAAAGCAAACTTTTTAATCATACCAGCAGTTTTATGGGAATTGTTTTTTGGATTTTGGCTTGCAACATCCTTATTTTTCTTCTTTTATTGGTTTTGGATAGGATATTACATTGAGGGTTTAATAACTTTATTTTTTGCATTTATACTTTTGAATTTACGTGCAGGACAAATTAGTAAATACAACCAAACAACAGAAAATGCCAGCCTGTAACAGCACCTACAAAAAATTGGCGGCTCAGCGCTCCGCAAACAGTTTTGTGGTTAATCATACATTTGTTCTCCGCATCAACATTTGTGGTGAAAATCGCCACCTTCGCCAAGCCCGAAAACGTTAGCAAATATAAATTTTAAAACATGAAACTAATAAAGTCACCAATTTTTGCCACAATCGTGAACATAATATCACTTTTAAGCACCTTATTTTGCTTAATATTTGTGAGTCTTGACAGTGCGATAATCCTATTCAAAGGATCTGTAATTATTTTTATTGTCTTATTGATTATAAACATTTATTTCAAAAATTGGAAATTTATTCTCTTTAATTTATTCATACTTGGTGTTTCAATATTTGGAATCTATAAATACTTAGACTGGGCAACTCTAAGAATGTATCAAGGATATCACGCAGAACTGAAAAATGGTGATATTATATTTCAGACATCGACATCAACCCAAAGCAAGGCTATTCAGGCCGCAACTAATTCCAAATATTCCCATATCGGTATTTTATACATACAAGAGAATGAATATTTTGTTTATGAAGCAAGTTCAACAGTCAAAATGACTCCGTTAAATGAATGGATTAATAATGGATTTGACGGGAAATATGTTGTGAAGCGAATAAAAGATTCGGAAAATATTTTAACTACAGACGCATTGAAAAGAATGAAGAAAATGGGCGAAAAATTCAAGGGAAAAGGTTATGATCAGTATTTTGAATGGTCTGATGAAAAAATATATTGCTCTGAACTAGTTTGGAAAATATATAAACAGGCTGTAAATATAGAACTTGGTAGCCTCGAAAAATTATCTGATTTTAATCTTACAGCAAAAGAAGTTCAAGATAAGTTAAACGAAAGGTATAAGGGTAAAATACCTTATAATGAAATAGTAATTTCGCCTGCGAAAATTTTTAATTCTGATAGGCTAGTGATAGTTGAAGAAAACTAATTTACGTTTGCTAACAGCGTGTAAGCAATATTGACTTGCCCCCGCACATGCGGGACAACACAAGTCAACATCGCCTACACGCGGGCCGTTATGGGCAAGTTTGACTAGACCGTAATACACAGATATGAACCGACAAGCCGAACAACTTTATCAAATATAAAGATGAATAAAAAAATAGTTTTTAACATTATAGTTGTACTAAGTTTTATCTCAAGCTCAATAAATGCTCAAAATACAAGGTTAAACAACTATAATTCAATCGGATGGTATAATTATTTTGGGACATTCAAAGTTTCTCAAAAGTTTGGTATCCATACAGAATATCAGTTTCGTAGAACTGAAATAATTGCTGAATGGCAACAGAGTTTATTACGTGTTGGGATTAATTACCAACTTAACCCTAAAATACAATTTAGACTTGGTTATGCTTGGATAGAAACATTTCCTTATGGAGAAATTCCTATCAACGGAATGGGAAAAGATATTACTGAACATCGTTTGTTTCAAATGGCAGCCATATCAGATAAAGTTTCAATTGTCGATTTATTCCACCGCTTTATGCTTGAACAACGTTGGGTAGGCCGATATTCAAACGCCAATCTGACAAATGAAGATGAGTTTCCGTTATTGAATAGATTTAGATATATGTTCCGTATGCAAATACCATTAAAGGGTAAGGAAATTAAAGATAAAACACCATACATTGCGGTTTACGATGAAATATTCATAGGATTTGGTAAAAATGTAAATGAAAATATATTTGACCAGAACCGAGTAGGTATTTTATTTGGATACAGATTTAGCCCAGCGGTAAGAATTGAAGCAGGTTATTTAAACCAGACCCTTCAACTTGGACGTGAGGTAAACAACAGAAATGTATTTCAACAAAACAACGGAATAATTGTAAACGCTAATTTTAATATTGACTTAGCAACAAAGAAATAAAAACTGCCACTAACACGGGTTTGGCAAAAGTGGCGGTTCAGTGCTCCGCAGACACATTTGTAGTTAATCAAACATAGGTTCTCCTCATCAACATTTGTGGTGAAAATCGCCACCTTCGCCAAGCCCGAAAACGTTGTGTGCTATTTTAAAAAAAAACGTACCAAGATTAAACCATTCAATGAAAATAATATCTAACCAAGTATAACTATCAAAATAAATAAAATATGACTAGAACATTTTTATTATTTGTCGTGATTTTTACTCTTGGTTGTAACAAGGATGACGACAATCCAAATCCTTCAAATACTAATATTATTCCTTACCAAGAAGGTTTGACAACAAATTATATAACAATTAACAACATTACTAGAAAATATTTAGTCTATAGACCAACAGGAATGACAGCTGTAAATGCTGTTGTAACAGTTTTGCACGGTGGCGGTGGACTTGGTGTTGGAGTTTCAGAAATAGGCGCTCATCCATTATCCGTTTTTCGGACAATTGCAGACAATGAAAAGTTTTTAGTAGTCTATCCAGAAGGTTCACTCGACATTCAAGGAAATCCTGGATGGAATGATTGTAGAAGTGATGATATATCAGGAAGTCAAGGTGACGACATTACCTTTTTGAAACAGTTAAATTCAAAATTAATCTCAGATTTAAATATTAATTCAAACAAAATGTTTTTAACAGGGACAAGTAATGGTGCTTTAATGACCTATTCTTATGCTTTTCAATTTCCTGAAACTATTAAAGCGATAGCCGTTTCAAGTGGGAATTTACCTGAGTTTCCTGAAAGCGGACTTTGTACAAATGGCTCTAATCTACCATTGCCAATCTTGATAACTCACGGAACAAGCGACCCTGCAATGCCAGCAAATGGCGGTTGTGTAGCAGATATTGGTGGCAATTGTAATCGTGGAAAAGTAATATCTCAAACTGCAACTTTAAATTATTGGTTACAAAGAAACAGTTTACAAAATATTAATCCAACCATATCTACTTTTAATGTGAACACAACAGATGCAGGCAACGTAGAAAAAAGAATTTATAGTGGTGCAAAACCATTGATTTATTTTATTTTAAATAACGCTGGACACGCTGTGCCAAGTAAGACAGTTTATACCAATTCTTCACCTGCAAGTGGAGTTCAAAATAGAGATATAGAATATGCAGAAGAAGTTTGGAACTTTTTTAAAGGAATTCAATAAAAACAGCACACAACAGCAGTTTGGCAAAATGGCGGGTTCGGGGCTAGGTTGAAACTTCAGGTATTTTTATTTACCTTTGTGCTAGCTTGAACTATCGTACAACTCGGTGTTGACATCATACAAAAACGATAAACTTTAAGCATTTTATACTTAATTTTGTACAACGTCAACACCCCCTCCGTTATGCTGGCGGAAAAGAGCTTACTTTTTAAAGTTTCCATCAGACTCATTGCTATATATGAATTGAGTTCATAAAATACCTAGATAGACTCTATAACTGAAAAAGAAAGATAAAGAAAATACAATAATTTATAAATAAAATAGTCTCCTAGTTTGAAACTAATTAGCTAAATAAAAACGATGAAATACCTCCTTATCTTATTCACACTTAGCCTATCCAATGAGACCAATATGAAAGAAATTTATGCATTTACTAAATTGTCTAAGGTCAATGAATGGCGCATAGTCAATGATGATGTGATGGGCGGTATATCAGAAAGTTCTATAGCGCGCACTGCTGCCTTACATGGGGTATTTTCAGGTCATGTATCCTTGGAGAATAACGGAGGATTTGCTTCGATACAATTGAATACAAGGATACAACTAGCTAAAGAACACAAGTATATCGTGTTACGCATAAAAGGAGATGGCAAAGCCTATGAATTTCGCATGAAAAGTGAAATCTCGCAGTATGAGTCTTACGTGCACTCATTCGCTACGTCAGGAGAATGGCAAACTATCAAATTACCCATAAGTGAATTTTACCCTCAGTTTCGAGGGCGAAGATTGAACAGTCCTAATTTCAATTTTAATACTATTGAACAAGTTAGTTTTTTAATAGCTAACAAGCAAGAAGAAGACTTCAAACTATGGATAGATAGGATCGATATAGAGTAAATTTTGAGTAAATTAAAAATGTCAATCATATAAAATTCACAATAGATGTCTCGAGAAAATCCATTTAAAAATATAGAGCCCCATAAAATTATTACCAAAACTTATATTCAATCACTCTTAAAGCAGCGTCCGAGAGATTCTAGCAAAGGGGATTATGGACATGCTTTACTAGTAGCAGGACATCAAGGAACAATGGGTTCGGCTGTCATTGCATCTAGAGCTTGCTTTCGATCTGGTGTGGGCTTATTAACTGTAAAAATCCCTCAAGAAGAGCGATTTATTCTTCAAACATCCATACCCGAAGCGATGCTTATTTTCGGTGAAGAGGTAAAAACGGATTATAACTTTTTCAATGCCATTGGAATTGGCCCTGGGATTGGTATCAGCCCTGAATCAAAAGATGTATTGTCCGAAATTTTAATGAATGGTAAAAAACCTTTATTGCTTGATGCCGATGCGTTGAATATTATTTCAAATAACAAAGACCTCATCCATAAAATTCCAAATAAAACCATACTCACACCTCATTCAAAAGAATTTGATCGGCTGTTTGGAATACATGATAACGCCGATGAACGAATAGAAACGGCCTTTCGAAAAGCGAAAGAACATAATATTATCATAGTATTAAAGGGACACGAAACATTTATAACAAATGGAATAGATGGATTTTTCAATACGACAGGTAACGCAGGATTAGCGAAAGCTGGCTCGGGAGATGCTCTTTCTGGTATTATAACCTCATTTTTAGCCCAAAATTATGAACCCTATACTGCTGCAAAAATTAGTGTTTTCATTCACGGCCTAGCAGCAGATATAGCTATCGAAAAACAAAGTATGGAAAGTGTGCTTATTACGGATATAATTGAATTTCTAGGTGAGGCATTTAAGCAAATACAAGCTCCATTGAGCCATTAAATATTTACTAGTATTCCATTGAATAGCAGTCTGCATGATAAAATTTGTAAATAGTAGAACTAGTCCGTCTAGTTTGGTTAATTTTGCCATTCAAATATAATCTATGTTCAAATCATTACTTACTGCGCTTTCCCTTCTTTTGATCACCCATCTATCTGCCCAGTCAGTCTCGGGGATGGTCCAGGATAGCAAAACAGGTGAGCCGATGGAACGGGTGCTGATTGTCATCTTAGAACAAAAAAAAACCGTCCCTCTAGCTACTACCTATACCAATGCCAAGGGTCAGTTTAGCTTTGAGAATTTGAAATTTAAAGATCAAGAATTTACCTTGACTACCAAAATGGTGGGCTATACAGAATTTCAAGAAATCTATAAAACCAGCCAATTTCCGCTGAAAATCAATATAAAACTAGACCCCACAGCCAGCCAGCTAAAAGAAGTAGATATAGAAGGAACGAGAGCCCGAGTGACCATCAAAGATGATACCGTGAGCTACGATGCAAAAGCATTTAAGACCCATAAAGATGCCAATGTAGAAGACCTGGTGACTAAAATGCCAGGAATCACTCGAGAAGGTGGAGAGGTAAAAGCCTATGGTGAGAAGGTCCAAAAAGTATTGGTGGACGGACAAGAATTTTTCGGTGAAGATGCCAATATCGCTCTTAAAAACCTGCCTGCCGAGACGGTAGATAAGGTGGAGATATTCGATGCAATGAGTGATAGAAATGCCTTCACAGGCTTCAATGATGGAAATACAACCAAGACGATGAATCTCAAAACGAAACCTGGTATGAATAAAGGGAATTTCGGCAAAGGGTATGCTGGATATGGCTCCACAGGCAGATATCAGCTAGGAGGGAACTATAACTATTACAATGGCTCAAAGCGCATATCCATGTTAGGTATGGCTAATAATATCAATAACCTTAATTTCTCTACCTCTGAGATAGTAGGAGCAATGACGGGTTCTAGCAATATGGGCGGAGCAGGTGGCGCTAATATGATGCGCGGAATGAGCTTCGGGATGAGTGTATCGGGAGCAGGAGGCCGCAGAGGTGGTTTCGGCGGACCAATGTCCAATTTTACGGTATCGAACCGCGATGGTATCAATGATGCGTATTCCTTCGGAATGAACTATAATGACAAATGGGGTAAAAACAAAAACACGACGGTGAATATGAGTTATTTCGGAAATAGAACGGATAACACAATGCTAGGCCAAACCAATCAAAGAAACCTGCTAGATACCTTAAACACATTGACTACAAATCAGAATGAGGGCAATACGGACGCTAATTTTAAGCATCGCTTCTCTAGTAGAATAGACGGTAAGCTAGACCATAAGAATAGCTATATCTGGACGAATAAACTCAATTTCGGAGATAATAATGGAGTCTATAGAACGGAGGTGAATAACTTTTTCGAACTCAGTGGAGGTAGCTTGAAAAATATTAACCAAACTAGTACTATTTCGAGATCTGTTGATTTTAATACTAACTTTCTATACAAATATGCTTTCAATAGAAAAGGTCGAACCTTTTCCCTCAACTCTATAGTAGATGTCAATTCCCAAAAAGGAAATTCTCTTCAAAATATAAATACAGAGCGCGGGGGTCTAACCAACATCTTTGGTCTAGATTACGTGACCAATCAGTGGACATCTACTATTACCAATATTCTGACCTATACAGAACCTAGCGGTAAATATGGCCAGTGGCTTATCAACTATAGTCCATCTTTTAGCAATAGAAGAAATGATCGTGAGGTCAGTACCTTTAACAATGCAAATCCTTCTCCTTTATTGGCAGATAGCTTATCCAATAATTTTACGAATAATTTATTTTACAACATCGGCGGACTGAGCTATCGATTACAATTTAGCAAATGGAGAATTATGTTTGGATCTAACGTGCAAAACATCAATTTTCAAGGTCAAGAGCGATATCCGGGTAATAGCCGCCTAGAGCGAAATTTCTTTGGCGTCTTGCCTTATTTCAATATTCAGTTCAATTCCTCCCCTATGAATCGATTGAGATTGACCTACAATACCAATATGAATGTGCCGTCTATAACTCAGATACAGCCTGTGCTCGATCTATCCAATCCGGTATCTATCTATAGAGGTAATGAAAATCTGACGAATGAATACAGTCACAATCTATTCTTTCATTATATGAAACCAAATATAGTGAAGGGTACATTTCTAATTTTTGTATCTAATCTAAACTATACATCGAATAGAATATCGAGCTACAGCTATACTGCTGTCAATGATACGACCATAGACAATATAGGGCTCAGAAGAGGAATCACCTATAATAAAAATGTAAATATGGATCATGCCTTTACGGGTTTCTTATTTGCCAACTATACGCTACCTATTAAGCCTTTGAAATCTAATTTTAGTATCAATGGAAATTATACCTATTCTCAGAATCCATCAACCATTAATCTGAGGGAGAATATGACCCGCTCCAATATGTTTTCTATAGGATCCATGCTATCGAGTAATGTGAGTCCTGATGTAGATTTTTCTCTGAGTTATAATCCTAAATACTTTATTAATACATTCAGTCTAGAAGGCTTGCCAAATAATAACTATTGGATACATACGGTAGCTAATAATATACGTCTTACTTTATTCAAAAACTTCGTTTGGAGTTATGACTTTACCTACAACTACAATAGTCAAATAGATGCCGCTATTAATCAACATGTATTTCTCATGGGATCAAGTCTTGCATTTAAGTTCTTAAAAAATAGACAACTAGAAGCTAAAATTAGTGTCTTCGACCTTCTGAATCAAAATCAAAATATCAGCAGAACCATCACTAATAATGCGATTATAGATTCGAGAGTCAATGCTATGAATAGATATGGAATGTTTACCCTGACCTATAGCATAAAGAAATTTCAAGGCTCGGACCCAGATAAAAAAGCAGGAGGATTTATGCAAATGATGACACCAAAAAGCGACTAAATGAAGCGCAATAAAGAAGTCACTAAGGTATCAGATAGCTTTGATCAATGGTTAGACAAAAACCATTATAAGGAAAAGTCTATCAATTTTAAAATAGCGGAAAACTGGAAGGAAATAGCAGGTAATACGATTCATAACCATACAGAACGAATTGATGTGCGGATTCCAAAAATTTTTTTAAAAGTTAATAATTCGTCTTTAAAAGAAATGCTCTACCATGATAGCCGCCTGCTCATAGATAAGATAAATCAATATTTGGGGCAAAATTGTGTCAAAGAGATTATCTTTACCTAATCTTTAAACTATTAATTAATGGTCTTAATCATTCACAAAAGGTATTATTTTTCTAATGAGATTTAAGCGTAACTTCTTTCTATTTAGTCTTTGTTTTTACTCCATGTCACTATTGGCACAGACCTATGTGCATATAGTCACCGATAGAGATAATATACACAAAATAGCACGTATATATGGCGTCACACCACTCCAGATACTAAAAATCAACAAGTTGGACACTTCCAATCTAAGACTCATGGAGCATTCTATCTTGATAGTTCCAGATAAAAACTACCAGGACAATGGATCAGCTGGGAGAATGATTAAGAACCTACAGCACAGAATAGTTAAGGGAGAATCCTTATATTCCATCGCCCGTAAATATGGCGTGACCGTATATGATATCCTAATGATAAATCCACACTTAAGCCGAGGAGCGCCTCTTCCTGCAGATGAAGATATCAATATTCAGGTGACAACCAATGCAGAATCACAATATAGCCGTCAAATCATCTATCTCAATGGTGATCTCCATAAATATAATCTAATAGAAGTAAGAGATACTGCGGAATACGAGCTAGTCAAAGAGTTTAACTCTACATTAGATGACAGAATAGCCTCCATCTATGATGCGCAAAAAGTCGAAGTCGCCTTTGATTCTTTTCCCTATCCTGAAGATGATAGTGACATGATGACCAGACTCATATATCACCTAGTAAAAAATGGCGCAGATAGTGCTGTAAATAAGCAACTATGGCTAGACTCTCTCTATGAGGAGGTATTCTATGTAGGCTCCGAGCTCAATGAAAAAAAAATAAATGCAGATGCCGGATTTCTCTCTCATTCCCTCAATATTCTAGCTAAATTGAATAATGCACACCCGAAAAATGATTTACTATTCGGTATACGAAGTGCACTCTATTACTGGTTAGAAAATTATTCAAAAGCTTCAATTATTGCAGACGAAGCCTTAGACCTCAATCCTAATTGTGAATCTGCTATCATAGTGAGAGCAGCTCTGGGTCAGGCAGATAATCATACTTCCTATGCTAGAGAGCTATATAAAAAAGTGGAGAGTATGAGACCCAATAGGGAGTTTGTTACGTATAATTTAGCTTCACTCCATTATTCTGAAAATGAATTTACTCCTGCCATAGAACTCTATAGTCAACTAGTGAAAAAAGAACACCGATTGGCTCCAGAAATAAACTTTAGAATCGGACACTCATATATACTCAATGGCAATGATGATGCAGGCTGTGAATACATTCGAGCCTCCGAAAGGCAGCTATTTCATAAGGCCTTATCTATACGAACTAGGATGTGTAAGTAAATGCTGAAAACAGCCTATACTTTATATCTGCGCAAGATGAAATTTAATTACTTTTCTTCACAAGGCAAGAGATTAAACATTTATCTAAACTTATTTCTAATCCAATCCTCTTCCTGTCTTCAAGATTTTACCTTGAGACTGCAGATCTCGCATGATTCTATCCATGATACCATTGACGAAGTCTTTGCTCTTGATAGAGCAGAATAGCTTAGTGAGGTCTATATATTCATTGACCGTCACCTTGAGTGGTATGGTAGAAAAATGTATCATTTCACTCATTGCCATTTTGATTATAGTCATATCTAATATGGGTATGCGCTCTGCCTCCCAGCCTTTGAGCTTGGGCTTGATGATTTCCATATATTCGAGATGCTGCTCCAGAGTTACTTTGATCAGGTCATAGGCAAAGTTTTTCAACTCTTTAGTCTCCTCTAGCCCGTATGATATCTCGAGGGGTCTACTCTCTATGATAGCCTTGATAGATCTCTTAAGTGTAAAGTGAACGAGGTCTGCATCTTCCTCTATATTGGCATAATAAGATTCTAAATAATCTAAAAGGTCTTCATTACTAAAAAGAATTTTTTTGAAAAATGCATTGTAAAGATTGTACTCTGTTTGTGTTTTTCTAGATAGAATAAATTCTTTGTACTCCTGTGTTTTCAGCAGTTCCGCGAACATTTTCTTTACATACTCAGTCTGAATATACTGTTCTAGTTTATATTTCTTGAGTAGTTTATGGAATTCTGCATTGTTTTGGAGATAGAGATATAAATCTGCATCTAACAAGCTTGTATTGATATTTTTTTCTTCATCGGTTAGCAAATACATCTGACTTTGCTGCACTGAATACTCCTCTACATATTTAAATGTGAGGTAGAAATAATTGAGAAATATGAGATTGATTTCTATGACATCTTGAATACTTCTATCATACACATTCTTCGCCCCTTCTGTATTGGTATCATTGAGCAATAGCTGACTATAAATAGCTTGTAAGACCTTAATTCGAATACTTCTTCTGCTTATCATAGTTGATTAATTAGCCATTGATTTTGATTTGGCTTGTTTTATTCGATCTTTCGCGATTGCCATAGCAGCTAGTTGTGTATTGATATGATCTTTTTCTGATTTGTTAAATATCTCTATAACCTTGTTATAAATTGGCTCTATAAAATGCATAGTTTTTTTCTTACTATACTCTCCTGTCGCTTCTATATAGCAGTTGATGACTCCGCCAGCGTTGATAAGAAAATCTGGGGCATATAAAATGCCTCGCTGCATAATGGAATCGCCATCTGCTACCTCATCTTTCAGTTGATTATTAGCTGCCCCGCAGACCACCTTACATTTTAATAATGGGATAGAACTAGCATTAAGCGTAGCTCCGAGCGCACATGGAGAATATACATCTACATCAGAGGTAGCTATATCATTTGGTGCCACCACCTGAATAGTAGAATATTTACTAGTGACTAATTCAAGATTGGCTTGATTTATATCAGCTATAGATACGATAGCTTGTTCACTCATCAGATGATCAATCAAAAACTGACCTACGTGACCAGTCCCCTGGACTGCTACTTTCACACCGCTCAAAGAATCATTCCCAGTTAGTTTTTTCCATGATGCTTTCATTGAAACATATACACCGTATGCAGTAAATGGACTAGGATCTCCACTACCACCTAGATGAAATGGTTTTCCTGCCACGTGCTTGGTTTCTTTAAATATATATTCAATCTCTTTAGTAGAAGTGCCTACATCTTCCGCAGTGATATATCGGCCGCCTAGACTATTTACAAATTCACCGTATTTTCTCCAATACCTCTCATCTCGTTTTACATTATCATCGGCTAGGATGACAGCCTTACCTCCACCTAGATTTATGCCGCTGATAGAAGATTTAAAGGTCATCCCTCTCGATAGTCTCAGGACATCCTGCAGCGCGTCAGCTTCATTACTGTATTTCCATACACGCGTACCGCCCAATGATGGACCTAATACTGTATTATGAATAGCAATAATAGCTCTAAGGCCGGTCTCTTTGTCAAAGCAATGCACTATCTGCTCATGCTCCATCTCATCGAGAATAGAAAAAAGATTTGATGTTAACTCCATTTGTTTTTTGAATTATGATATTTGATTATTGTTTGATCATTTAATTTTCATACTGAACTAATTACTTTGCCTAACTTCATACTTTATTATAAATAAGAAATCAATAATTTCGCGTTACTTTCATTGGAGTAGGATTCTAAAAGTACTTTTCGTCTTTCTTCTATTTTTTCCAAACTTTTTTCTTCACCCCATACCTCATTGATTTTGGCTAATATTTCATCTGGTGTATTCGCTATTCTGCACAGTAAATTAAGACCTGAATTCATCACCATCTTATCATTTGCTATGACAAATCTGCCCTTGTAGAGCGCATTGATTAGTTTATGTTTTAGCCCTGTAGCTTGAAAGGTAAAAAGAACATTACATTGAGCATTTTGAATGAGCTCATCCATTTCTTTTTGAGGTACATTAGCTTTTAATTTTATATTGGGATACGTCTTTATGAGTTCAATTAAACTAGATTTTGGTTCTTTGCCAGCTATTATGACATCCTTATCCATTTTTGAAAATACTGATTTGATAAGATAAACTGCTGCTTGGTGATTTTCTACTACATCTAGACTTCCATGATATAGAATGTAGTTCCCTACTCCAGATTTTACCTTCACCTCTTCATTGAGATGAAATGGCGGGATAAAAATAGATTGCTCACAATACTGTTCCATATACTCTGCGTCGGCCTGATTGACGCTAAAAATTGTCTGCGCTGTATTGAGATATTTTTCAAATAGTTTGAGCTTCTTACTCTCTACATTGAAATGAACCTTGTGTATGAAGTTCTTATCCGCTTCACTGAGATTTTTGTAATAATCTGCTTCAATATTATGCATCCAGACTACTTTATTTCTGTCTTTCAATTGCGGATGTGCTAGGTAAAAACAAGTATGAAGTCCTTCGAAAATAATCGTATCATTATCTTCTAATAGATTGGATAGCAAATCATCAGAAGAACGAGAACTGATGATATATGGAATAACACTAAAAAATACTTTATATACTTTTTTTCTTGGGTAATATATCACACGCTCACAGTATTCATTAAGCACAGTTTGCTCATCTTTAGCCTTGTATTGAAAGCAATGCAGAGTTATACTATAGCCTAACTTATGAAGAGATTTTATTTTGTAAAAAACATCTATAATACCACCGTAGACAGGTGGGTATGGTATATCAAAAGAAATGATATGTATATGCTTAGACATTTTTATAGATAGAACACAGTTTTTCTTCTTGGTTTTCCCATGTGAGAAAAGATGCTGCAATATCAACATTTTTAAGTAAATCAAGATAGTTATTTTCAATAGAAATAACTCGATGAAGAGCTGATAAATATTCTTCTTCGTCTAACGCATTGATTAAAATAGCGCAATTATACTCTCTCTGAATTCGATAATATTCAGGGAAATTCATAGTTATAGGAATCACGCCCGCCTGCATGTAATCAAAAAACTTATTTGCCAGAGAGTAATAATAATTTAAACCCTTATTTTCTAAAAGATTAAGTCCAAAGCGAGCTTTTTGGGTATAACTGTTAAGCTCACCGGGTGTCAGCTTTCCTTTGAATTCTACACGTTCATTGACTCCCCATTGGGTCGCCCAATTTTCCAAAAATAGTCTATGATAACCATCCCCAATAATGACTAAATTATAACCTTCTAATTTTCTCATAGCCTGAATAGCAAGCTCTAAACCTCGACCCACATTCAGATCGCCTTGATATACTATTAAATCTTCTTTTTGTATAGCAGTGTTCTTGTTTAATGAAAATGGGTAATTATAAATTATATCTACCTTCCGATTATATTCTCGGTTAAATAAATAAGCTAACTGATTGGATACCGTATACATTGATCGACATTGCGGAATTGCCTTCTTCTCAACCCACTTCCATATAGATTTTTCAATCCTTCGGTCAGCTAATTCTGGCACTTCTGTAAAATACTCATGCGCATCATAAATCACCGGAATCCTTCTTAATCTTCCTATAATTATGTTAGGTAGTATCGTGTCTAAATCTACGGCACAGAATATCGTTGCCTTTTGTTTCCATAAATAGAAAAGTAATCGAAGATTGTACTCAAGATAAAAAAACTTACCCTTAGTAAACCATAATTTAAATCTATATGAATTAAAATCTCTACCTTCTAGCTGGTCGGGATGGCTATCCTTCTTTAGTCTCCCTATAATATGTACCTCAAATCCGCAACGAATTAGACTGCGGGCAGTCTTCAGCATACGCTGGTCATAGACTATATCATTGGTAACAGAAATGACAATTTTTTGCTTCAATTTATATCGTAGGTTTTAATGTAGGTCTCTATTTTTTGGAAAAAATCTACCATTTCATTCTCTGCCATTGTTATTTGAATAGGCAATACAAGAATAGCGACTTTCGCTTTATCCAATATATCCTTAAAATCTTTCATTTTTACGGCATCTTTCTCCGTAGTTAGTATTTGAGTAATTCCATTTTCTTGACAATAGATCAACCATTCGTTCAAATCAGCTTCGGTATATTGATAATGGTCTCTGTACTCATATTTCTTCTTAATAATGGTCCTCTCCTGGAGAATTTGATAAAAGGTATAAGGATTGGCGATAGCAGAGACTACTACCACTTTGGGATTTAAAAATGCTTCGTCATCAGTTAAATAATCTTTTATCCCCATGCTAGATAATGAAGTGTGATAAACAGGAGCTTGACTATATCGAAGTATAGCCTCATCTGCTTTAGTCGTATCTTCAGTGAGTGATTTTAGCTTAGACACTACTATAATATCTACTTGAGAAGCTCTAGACTTTAGATCTCGCAATCTACCAGCAGGCAATAAGTAATCAACACAAAATATGCGATTAATATCCGACAATAACACCTGAAGCCCTCCTGCCAGCGCTCTATGCTGCAAGCTATCGTCTAATAATACAATTTTTCTGTCCGGATCTAAGGTATTTATATGGCGAATGCCGGCTACCCGATCATTAGAGACGAAAATATGAACCTTCGGCAGACGATTTTTCATCATAAGAGGTTCATCTCCTACCTCATCTGCAAGACTAGTTATTCTGACCTCTTGGATACCTCGACTTCTTCCTCCATAACCTCTACTTAATATATAAACGTTATATCTATCACTCAGATATTCCGCTATAAAAATAGTCATAGGCGTCTTCCCTGTGCCACCTAAACTCAAATTTCCTATCCTAATAATAGGCTGATCAAAAGAGTTAGAACATAAAAGACCCCTATCGTATAGCCAATGTCTAATCCAGAGAATCAAACCATATAACCATGATAGAGGTCTTAAAAGAAGAGAAAGAATTCTCATTCTATGTTTAATATCAATTCAGTACCATATTGTACTGATTCATTTTTTGTTGTACTTTTGCAGCCATGGCAGTGTCACCAGTTCTGGTAAGTATTTCCTGCATACCATTGAGTGAACTTAAGTAAAGTCTCAATTCTTCCTGGGCTACCTTCGCCTTCTTAGCATTATTAGGTCCGGTTATCCAGTCCAGATTAGCTGTACAATTCTTATATAAATCCTCCGAAATTAATTTTATATACTTCTGATTCTTGGCTATCGTAGCAGCTTGGAGTGCCGGTAAATCCACATAATTAATGGGCATTTTACTTGGTGGGATGTTCGTATAGAGATGGTTCAGCAGTTTATCTACTCTTTCAGGGTTATTATTGACCGCATAGTACATAGCTAAATTAGCAATAGCAGGTTTCATTCCTCCATTAAAACTAATTAGAGTGTGCTCATCTAGTAAAATATCATTTTCTTTGATTTTTCCAAAATCATATTTAAATACTAGATTGTAGATCCTTTCTGCATCCATTGCTTCCAATCCATTGATATCAGTAGCTCCTGTAGGTGAAAACATGACTAGCATTCCTTGACTCATCAGATAGTTCTTCAGCCCTAAACCCGCCACAGACGGGTTAGAAGAAGCAAAACAAATTGGTCTTTCGTATAAATTATTGACTATAACATCTAACTGTAAAATAGAGCCTCTTGACATGCTAGAAGGCAATTGCAAATATACTCTAGTAGGAATCGCAGCTAACTTATCCTTAGGAACTAAAAATCCAGTTTGGGCTGCTTTAAATGGGTCTATATCAATATATACATTAGTTGTAGGCAGATAATTCTCTGCTGGATAATTAGGATTATACTGCACTTTGGCATTAGGGTCGTCACTCATCATAAAGGCTATAACATCTTTAAGAGCCATAGTATCCGCGGATATAGCTGATTGATTTAATCTGAAATAAGAGCGTTTATCTCCTTTTATTTTATCCTGAGGCATAGATAGTTTGACGGCCTTGCTTTCGTTCATTGGCAGTCTTAACTGGCTGATATATGCGTCGCCCTCTATCAGACTAGTATTAATTACCCGGACATCAGGTCGGATATTTTCAATTTCTTGCGCATACCATAGAGGATATGTATCATTATCTCCATAGCAGAATAAAATCGCATTAGGAGGACATGCCTCTAACATATTTTTAGCAAAAGCTAAGGTAGTGGATCTATTTCCTCTATCATGATCATCCCACCCTTGAGAACCCATGAGAACTGGAGCAGCTAATCCCATGCACAATGCCACTGCCATAGATATGCTCGAAGACAACTTGTCTTTAAGTTTATTGTAAATAAATATAATCCCAAAAGGCAACCAGAACATCAAAGCCCAGTAGGACGGGGCATATACATAATCCCGCTCTCTAGGCTCTACGGGAGGCTCATTGTGGAATATAACTTGCATAATACCCGTAGCAAAAACCAGCAATAAAATAATAGAAAATGTTTTTTTATCGGTCTTATAACTGTAGAAAAGCCCTAAAATACACAGCAAAAAAGGTATCATATAAAATACATTGTGCGATCGAGTAGTGTTAGCCTCTGCAGGTTTATTTGATTGGTCTAGATTTGCATTACCCCAGACGTCTCCTACCAATTTATCGATAATACCTATTCCCGATGTCCATCGACCATAGTCATTGGTAGCTCTTCCTTGATGATCATCAACTCGGCCTGCCGTATTCCACATCATATATCTAAAATACATAAAACCTATCTGATACTTAATCATATAGAGAACGTTATCTACAAAGCTAACTTTGTCTTTCACAACATATTGCTGCTGACCACTCGTTCCATTCATTTGCTGAGCTGTCTGCTCAGCCTGCTCGGCTTGACCACGTTCAAAGGTCTGAACCGAATTACCTGTAGCTCTGTCAATTATTTCAGACTTGGGATCTATCCATGCTCTATAAAAGCTCTTCTTATCCTCTCCCTCATGGCCTACACGAGGAAAGAATTTCTTCACTCTCGAAGGATATTTATATTGCTTATTCGTACCCACAAGTTCATATTTCTTGGTCTCATTATTCTTGACGTAAATATCACTTTTATCCTCTACTGCTTCTACTTCCTGCACATCATAGTAGTGTGGACCGAAAAGTAAAGGTCTATCTCCATATTGCTCTCTATCTATGTATGATTTTAAGGTAATAAAGTTATCTGGCACATTCATGTTGATAGGAAGATTGGCATTCGCGCGAATAACTACCATGAAATAACTGGTGTAACCCATCAATAAAAACGCAAAAAATAAGACGACTGTATTTAATGGAATTTTTGTAACATTTTCACTCCAAAAAGGGAAACTTCTTCTACCATCTGTCAATCTAATAATATAAAAGAAAACAAAAATAATTATTAGAATTCCAACAATAGTACCTGTATAAAATGGGGTTTCAAATGAATTAACAAACAGTAAATCCATTTTGCCTAGAAAAGCGGACGTCATACTTAAAACTACCTTCATGACTACCTGGATCAAGACAACAGATATTACGAACGATATGAACGCACCTAGCAAAGTCGGTTTGAATCTTTTGTAATAAAATATAAGCGCAATAATTGGAAAAACTAAAAGTGAAAGCAAGTGAACACCAATGCTCATTCCTGTGCAAAGCGCAATTAATAATAACCAATAATCTGCTTTTGGACTATCGTCTTCATTCCACTTTAGTATAGCCCATACGTTGAAGGCCATAAAGAAAACTGAAAAGGCATATACCTCTCCTTCCAATGCATTAAACCACATAGAATCAAGAAATGTAGCTCCCAATGCACCAATAAATGAACCGTAGAGTATCAAATTAGATTTCATAGGAGTCATTTCCTCCCCCTTTTTCAGGAAAGCCTGCTTCAAGAGCATAACTGCTGACCAAAAGAAAAACAGAGTGCAGAAAGCCGTAGATAATGCACTAAGGAAATTTATAGATTGAGCTACATTAGTGATATCACCGAATGAAAATAGAGAGAATATTTTTCCTACAAGCATGAAAAATGGAGCTCCTGGTGGGTGGGCTACTTGAAGTTTATAGGTACAACTTAAAAATTCACCACAGTCCCAAAGACTTCCTGTCTTCTCCATAGTCAATGTATAAGTGGCTAGCGCTGCAAAAAAGACTAGCCATCCTAAAATTTTATTTAACTTATTAAATTGATTCATTTAGCTTATTAATTTATGAGGAATGGACAAAAATATAAAAATGAATGTTTCTACACCTATATTTAAACTAAAATATTCATTTTTAATCCAATACAATAAGAATTTATTTTTATTTTTGTTGTATAAAGTCTAAACTATGCCTATAGTATCAAGTAAAGGACTGTCTGCCTATACTGGCACCTTCGGTCCCAAAGAAGTTAAACATCTCCTTAGAAGAACTAAATTCGGCATTAATAGGCAGGATTTGATCACTTATAATGGAATGAACTTAAATCAAGTATTGAGTTCTATACTTGTTTTGACACCTGAACCAGCGCCACCTCTCAATCATTATGAGAGTATAATCAATCCAGCCTATAAAGAAGCCAATATTCCTCTAGGAACTACCTGGGTCAATACAACACCTCAGTTTCCTGAAATTAATTTTCAAAAAGTAAACTCTTTTAAAAGCTGGCTAGCGATTAATTATTATAAAGACAATAGTATCACAGAAAAAATGGCACTTTTTCTGCATAGCTTTATACCAATCTCTCACGATGTGAATGACCCACGTCATTTGTATAGAAACTATAAAATGCTTCGAGCGAATGCGTTAGGAAATTTTAAGACTATAATTAAGTCCAGCCTTCTCGATAGTGGTGTATTAAAATATCTCAATGGGGATGTCAATCAGAAGAATGCCCCGGATGAGAATTTAGCGCGTGAACTTCAAGAATTATTCACCTTGGGGAAAGGATTTAAACCTATATACAACGAATCAGATGTAAAAGAAGCCGCAAAAGTTTTGACAGGCTATACCATTGACAGAACCACAGGGCTCGTCACATTTAACCCGAATCGGCATGATACCACGAATAAAACGTTTTCTTCCTACTATAGCAATACAGTCATAACGGGAAAAACTGGGACTGCTGGTCAGGACGAGTTAGATGATCTGGTCAATATGATTTTTCTGAAAGATGACGTTGCCTTGCATTTTTGTAGAAAATTATATGGATTTTTCGTTTACTACGAGATAGATAGTACCGTAGAAGCAAATATAATTGTGCCTTTAGCCAATATAATGCGAAGCAACAACTATGCAATTCTTCCAGTGGTTCAAGCATTGTTCGCTTCAGAACATTTCTTTGATTTAGACAATTATGGTAGTCATATAAAGTCACCTGTAGACTTTATATTTGGGCAGTTTAAAGAAATGGAAATTCCCCTGCCAGGAAGTACAGATATTCTTCAACAATATGAAGTACACGCTGAGCTTTTTGTCGCTACTACCGTTTTAAAACAATCTCCCTATGACCCACCTAATGTCTCAGGATGGGAAGCCTATTATCAGAAACCACTGCTGCATGAAAACTGGATAACGACGGATAGTATAGCCTATCGTAACAAATTTGCCGTATACTATCTAATTGGATACAATAAAAGAGGATATAAAATCCAAGCAGATATAATAAACTTTACAAAAGGATTTTCTAATCCTTCTGACCCCAATGTGCTGATAGATGATGCACTAAACTTTCTCCATACGATTCCCTCCAATGCAGATTTAAAAACTTATTTAAAAACTATACTGCTCTACGGTCAAGCTCAAGATTATTACTGGACTAATGCATGGAATGACCATATAGCTAGCCCTACAGATGCTGCGAAAAAGAAGCTTATAACGGATTTATTATTCCTTTTTTATAAATATATTTTAGAATTAGCTGAATATCAATTGAATTAAAAAATTAGAGATATGAAATGAGTATAAAAAAACAGTCATTTTTATTCCAAAAGCAAATGATTTTTTTCTATGTGAATTCCATAAGACCTTCAAAAAAGTAAAAATAAACATATGAAAAGAAGAGATTTTATAAATAAAACGACTACTACCATTGCGTTGGGGAGTATTCTACCTGGTTTTAATTTTTCAGCTATTCAAAAGGAATCCGCTTTAGCATCCCTATTGGCAGGTTCTGCTGAAATCAATGACCACGTGCTAGTTATTATTCAGTTAAGCGGTGGCAATGACGGCTTAAATACCTTAATTCCACTAGATCAATACACCAATCTCAATCTGCATAGAGCTAATATCTTAATACCAGAAAACAAGGTATTGAAATTGAAAAACAATGATAAGACGGGACTGCATCCTGCCATGACTGGAATTAAAACATTATTTGATGAAGATAAAGTGAATTTTATTCAGAGCGTAGGTTATCCAGATCAAAATTATTCTCACTTCAGAAGCACGGATATATGGCTTACAGGATCTGATGCGAAGGTTGTGGAGAATTCTGGGTGGATGGGTAGATATCTCAATCATCAATTCCCTAACTATCCAGACGCTTATCCCACTGCTGATATGCCAGATCCACTGGCTATTCAGATTGGAGCTCTTGTATCACCAGGATTTCAAGGTCCTGTGCCTGGTCCGGGTATGCCTATGGCTATTTCCCTTACTAGTGACAAAGACTTTTATGATATAGTCAATGGCTCTCATTCTACCCCTGGGACGAATGCTATAGGTAAAGAACTAGCATATGTAAGAGAAGTCGCTGGTCAAGCTAAAGTATATAATGAAGCCATAAAAAAAGCAGCAAACAAAGTGACTCAGCAAGCGAGCTATCCCACAGGTAATGCGTTGGCCGACCAGCTAAAAATTGTGGCCAAGCTGGTTAAAGGAGGCTTGAAGACTAAAATATATATGGTCAATATTGGGGGATTTGATACGCATTCAGATCAAGTAGATGCAGCAGACCATACCATCGGAAGTCATGCTAGGCTTCTTTCTCAGTTATCCACTGCTATAGCAGCTTTTCAGAATGATTTGAAATTCCTGTCTATAGAGGACAAGGTCATTGGTATGACATTCTCTGAATTTGGTAGAAGAATAAAGTCTAATGGCAGTAATGGTTCTGATCACGGCTCTGCTTTACCTATATTAGTTTTTGGCACGAATGTACAGAAAGGTATCATAGGAATAAATCCAGTAATTAACTCAAGTTTTACGGTAGATGATAATCTAGCGATGCAATATGATTTCCGCTCCGTTTATGCTTCTATTCTGAAACAATGGTTCTGCATAGAAGATGCTAATTTAGCTACGATTTTGTTTAAAAATTATCAGACCATACCTATAATCAAAAATTCTGCCTGTGATTCTAGTGTCTTATCTGTATACCAAGCAGAACTAGAAGAAAAGAGATTACAGTGTTATCCAAATCCATTTAACTCAACCGATAAAGTCAAAATCGATATAAACTCAAAAGGAGGACACAATTTAATAGAAGTATTCAATACAGAAGGGCGCTTATTATCTACCATAATAGATAAAACCTTAGCTCCAGGTGTCTACAACTATACGTGGGAAGACGACCAACTTCCATCTGGATTCTACTATTGCAGATACCAAAATGAAGGGTATCAATCAGTGTTTACTTTACAGAAGGTAAGGTAAGTTCATTCTGTCAACGAAATGAGGCACTACTGCCCGCCCATTTGCGCCATTATCTGCTGATAATAACTCATGTACTGCTGAGCCATGGCACCATTGCCTTGTTGCTGATAAATCTGAGCTAATAGCCTATATGGTTCAGGATTGTTTGGATTTTCTTCAATTAAATTCATCAATACTGACTGTGCATATGGTAGATTACCACTTTGTAAATATGCGTAAGCTAAATAGTTTTTCGCCATCATGTTTTCAGGAGAAATTTTAAGTGCATTACTGAGTGATTGTATTGCCTCATTCACCTGATTTGAATTCAACTGAGCAAATCCTAGGTTTGTCCATGCAATTTCATTATTCGGATCATACTGGAGAGCCTTGTTAAGGAATTCGATTGCTTTAGGAAATTGCTGACTATCTAGAGCTTTTTTACCATAATAATCATTTCTATCTGTGCGTTTTACAATAGCGCAAAGCGGCACTCCATCCACATCGATTGTTTTCACAGTTCCTTTGGGAGGGAAAGAAACACCATTTTTAACCAAATCATCTTGAATTAATTGGGTAGTGACTATATAGTAATCCCAATCTGAATTATCTCGTTCATTATATCTTACATAATTAATTACTTGCTTTGGATATTTCTTTTGAATATAATAATCCCCCAAAATAGTGGCATAATTCAATGCGATTTTTTTGTTCTTTAGCTGTTCTCCTTCCATCTTAATCAACTCTTCAATACCTTTTCTGATAGTGACTCCAAAGTAATCCGTTTCATATTTACCTACAGCATTCTTGACTCCTCCACTGAATGAATTAAAATAAACAGACTGATGCGGATGATTAGCTATCATGAACTTCAGTGGGAGAAGCAATCCGATACCAATTAATGCATATATTGCATACTGAGTATTTTTGGAATTAAACTTATCTAATAAAAGCTTATAACCCACAGAAGCTATAATTACAAATGAAGGGTAAACAAAGGTAGTATGTCTCCAGCCGTTGTACATCCCAGATTTCTTATATATTATATAGACAATAGGGAACAGAAACGTAAATAAAACCATCAAACTATATTTTCTAATCTCTTTATCTTTAGTCATAAAAATCAAGATACTTCCAATGATACCGCCGATGACAATTATTTCCGGCACAGATATGCTAATCCATTTGAATACATAACTAGCAGGTATTTCCATTGAAGAAATCTTAGCTCCGTTGAAAAAGGTTTTAATTTGATAGGTTTGGTTTGTAAAAAAATCTAGGGCATGCAATGGATTCTCTATTGGCGATACCAAACCAAAAGGCCAGAAAATAATTCCTAGAATATAACTACCTAGAATGACAATCCCAGCCCTCTTTAATAGAGGTTTAAAGAAGTCTCCAAAAACTTTTGATTTCAACTCTTTATTTGTAAATATCTCAAATAGTAGAAATAAGCCCATATAACCGAAAAGTAGAAGTCCTCCTACCCTACTTCCTAAGGTAAGACCAAAACCAACTATTAATCCTATAATAGTTTTATTGGACGGATTCGGCAATTCTTTGCACAATCTAAGAATGAAATATAAGGACATGACATTAAAAGCAGCATAAGAAGGGTCCTTAAGGTTATTCATGGCGTCTCCAAATAGTCGCGGTGATAAAATTATAAACAGCAATGCTATCCATGCCGCTACATTACCCGCAATCATTCTAGCTGTCATGACTGTAAAGAAAATCAACAAAACAAAAACCAAGGATGCCACAATGTGCCGCACTTCAAATTTACTTTCAATATTAAAAACATCTATTATCGCTCCTGACAATAAATCTATAGATGGTCCATAGCAATGAAGCTGACCGCCATCACCTGTATTAATAAACAAGGCAGAAGTATCTTCTCCCATAGTTTTGAAAAAAGACCAAGAGGATTGGCCATAAGGTTCATAGAAGCGCTCGTCTCCTGAAATACCATAGTCTAGGCTTAGAAAAGCAAAAATAAAACAGAGAATGATTGAAATGATCCCAATAGATTTCGAGTCTAACATTAAACTATTTTTTATACTCATTTTAAAAAATTTAAATCTCCTTTGGTTAAAATAAAATTAAGGTAATTCTTCTCATATTCTGGATTGTTATTAATTTCCTCATAGCTCAATTTTATCAATTTTCTATTTTTGGCATCTATTTTGTATATATGGAAGTCGAAACTTTTTAATAAGTCAATATACAAGCTTGGTTCTATTCCCAAATTTCTCAATCCTGTAGTCCAATACTCTGAAAAAATAATAACATTAGGATTATTTGATAATAGTTTTTTCATACCTGAAAAGGCATAAAATTCCGCTCCTTGAATATCTATTTTTATTATGTCTACTTTTTGATTTTCTGGCAAAAAATTGTCTAAACAAATCGCTTGAATTGATGTCTGACCATGCTCTGTCTTTTCTTTACGTATTTGGTGATTGCCAGAATTCAATGAATGTGTTTCAAAAAATATTGTTTCTTCTTTATCACTCACAGCATAGGGCACAGGATTTATATTCTTAAATTCATTTTTATGAATATTCTTTTTCAAAACTTTGAAATTATCATCATCTGGTTCAAACGCAATAATCTTACCTGCATCACCTATAATTTTTGAAGCTGTCAGGGAATAAACACCCATGTTGGCTCCAATGTCAAGCATAATTTGCCCGGGTTTAAGACATGAATAAAAAAGGGACATTTCATATCCTTCTAACCAACCAAACTTCCACAGATAAGCAGCTACCATTCTATCCATTGAATTATAATAGACCTTTACTCCTCGAATGGTAACATATAAGGGAAATAATACTGCGAAAAATTTATTGATACTTTGAAGTATATTTTTCATTAACTATTAATATTTCTTTTTCTAATTAAATTTTTTTAATTTCAATGGTGGCAAACATATTAAATCTTCTGTTCGACACTTGCTTTTCTATATGCATTAAAAATCCAAACATAAAATTGGGCACCAAAGATTTCATGGAAACACCCCCACTTAGTATATAAGACAATGGGGAATGGTAACGAATATTTGTAATTTGGAGATTAGGATAAAGTGAATGAAATTTAGCGTAATCTCTTTCGAAAACAATAAAAGGAAGTGCTTGATTGGAACTAGATAATGGCCCATGAGAATCAAACTCCCAATTGGCGGTAACGTCAAAAGGTTCGTGATGGAAATTGCCGTTTATAAATCTGCTCCACAAGCAATTATATGGCTCGACCATAACAATCTTACCCCCAACAGGCAAAACTCTTAAAGCTTCATTTAAAAATAATTTGCAATCAGGGATATGGTGAAAAACATTGACCATTACTATCGCTCCAATACTATTATCCTCAAATGGCATATTTTCAGCAGCAAAAGTCATGTCGCAGACTTTCAAAGGCATTATATCACTTGTGATTACTTCAGGATAAATATCCTTAATAAAACCACCTCCAGAACCAATTTCAATAATTTTATTAATAGGTAAATTTTTGACCCTAGCCATTAAATCCTCATACCATCTGAGATAGATTTTCTTTAGAAAAGGTTTTGAAAGAATGACTTCACGATGAACCAAAGTCGTATTCGGATCGTCTAAATCAAATTTATCTGAAGTATGATTTAAAGCTAATACCTTTTTAATTAAAGAAATCATGAATTTGCACCCTGGATTTGATCAATAATTTGTTGAGTAATTTCTTTCAACGAATATCTAATATTCCATTCTGGGTAGTCTGTTCGCATTTTTTTCAAGTCAGACATATAGCAGATATGATCTCCAATACGATTATCATCCGATAAAGTATAATTTAATTTTTTACCCGATAGTTCAGCAATTAGATTGATGCATTCTAAGACGGATGCCGCATTATCTCTACCGCCGCCTAGATTATAAACCTCTCCAGGTTTTGGATTTTTTATAAAACACTCGAATGCCTTGACTACATCCTCGCTATGAATTTGATCGCGAACTTGCTTACCTTTGTAGCCAAAAATAGTATAGTGCTTACCTGTAATAGCACATCTAATTAAATAATTTAGAAATCCGTGAAGTTCTACACCGCTGTGGCTTGGCCCAGTAAGACAACCTCCGCGAAAGCTCACAGTTGGCATATTGAAATACTTGCCATATTCTTGCGTCATAATATCTGCCGCAACTTTAGACGCACCGAAAAGGCTATGCTTCGTACGATCTATTCTAAAATCCTCTGCAATACCATGATAGTATTCTTTATCAGCATAATCCCACCGAGTAGGTGTCTCCGTCAGGTTTAACTCATTAGGAGCATCGCCATATACCTTATTTGTACTCATAAATACAAATGGAGAATCAAAAGAAAAACGTCGACTGGCTTCTAATAAATTCATCGTACCTACTGCGTTAGTATCAAAGTCTTCAAATGGCATTTTGGCAGCTAAATCATGCGAGGGCTGAGCCGCACAATGAATAGTGGCATCTGGTTTGACATTCTTGTATAAATTTAGGACCGCTTCCCTTTGGCGAATATCGACATCATAATGGGTGAAATTAATTTTAAGATCTTTTAATAGATTGAGATTCCATGTAGTATCCCCACCTTCTCCAAAGAAAAATTTTCTTAGGTTACTATCTACGCCTATGATTTCATGTCCTTGCTTTCCAAAATAGCGAACAGCTTCAGAGCCTATTAATCCACTGCTTCCAGTTACTAATATTTTCATTCTTACTTTATTAATTAGTGAAATTTTATCTTATTCAATGCGGCCCAACACATTTTGAGCATAATAATACCGTTTTGAATCCGACCTGTCATTTTTGTCTCGCCATATACCCTTTCATAATAATGAACAGGTAAGTCAATGATTTTTAAATTGAGCTTAGCGGCACTAAATATCAGCTCATAATCACCCCATCTATCGGTTAAACCCCATGTACCTCTAAGTTTTTTTATTCTTTGATAATCTCTTCTCCACATGACCTTGGTACCACATAAAGTATCTTTGATAGGTCTATCTAATATATAACTAAAAGCTATACTGAAGAACTTATTACCTATAATATTAAAGAGTTTCATTGCATTGTTATGCATTGGATATACCAGCCTAGATCCGTTTATAAATTCACCATTACGCTTAGTGATAGCTTCATAGAAATAAGGCAATTCTTCTGGAATCACCGTTAAATCGGCATCTAAAATCAAAACAATGTCACATGCTGCTAAATCAAATCCAGCCCAAACATTTTCAGACTTGGAAATACCGGGTCCATTGTATAATTTGATATCTTTATCAGGATATTTTGCTATCATCTCTCGCACCTTGTCAGCAGTTCCATCCGTAGATTTATCGTCTCCAAATAGAATCTCAATATGTGATCCAAATTTCGGAATACGTGTAACAGCATCTTCTATATTACCTGCTTCATTTCTACATGGAATGATAATAGAAACTGAATGCTCTTTAGGCTCAAAAGCTTCTTTTCGAGCAATGGTGAAGTTCAGCATAGTTAACCTACGAAGAATCGGCAATCTAGCTAAATACTTATTTAAAAACCACGATAAAACTGGAATATTAAATGGAAATAGGATTGATCTATAGTTAATTATTTTTTCAAACTGACTCAACTCTAGAAATGAGTTTACATCTTTTTCACTAATCCAATTATGCAAATTCTGAGGAATTTTCATTCCGGTCTTTTCGGCCAATTTTACTAGTGGATTCCAGAGATAATTGTAATTTAAAATTATGACTCTAGTCTGTTCAGTTGAATGTAAATAAATACAATCTAAAACTGCTTTTATATCTACTACATCTTCTACAGATGTGACTAATATGTAATCAAAATTTCTGTCTAAACTAAATTTTTCTACAGAAGAATGAATAAACTCAATATCTGAATATTCCTTCTTAGCTTCATAAATTAAATTTTCACTGTCATCAATACCAACTTTCTCACTACACTGAAGTCCATTTAAAATATCTCCAGTACTGCATCTAAGATGCAAAACACTAGTGTTAGGCTCAACAATAAAATTTAGTGTATTTAACACTTGCTTGTAGTAATATGAATTTGTTTGAACCCACTTTTTACGTTTAAAAGCAATATTGTTGTTTTTTTCTCGAATTGAATCTCGAAGGTGATCTAAATAATTATGTTTTATCATGCAAATTTAATATCCATTGAAAATGTTTCTAATTTTCTATTTTTTTTTAGTGTTAATTAGAATTTGTATTTTTCTAGTTTATTATCTTTTTTAACTACAAATGATACATGCACAAACTTAAGAATTTTGATATAAAAGCCATGTAATAATTAATTTCAGAGTGAATATATCTATCTAATTTTAAAGGTTTAAATTTGTAATTCGTTATCAATTTAACCAATTTTTTCTATCATTAAATCTCCTAAAACATAGTTAAATTAACTATAAAAGAACTTTACACCCAAAATTTTCAGTGCTATTTTTGTGTTATAAAATTTAAAATACCCAATCATGAATAAACATAAATTTTTCGGTTTATTAATAGTTATTACCACTCTAATTCAATGCCAGGCCAAACCTAAGGAAAATCAGCTAACCGAGAGTGGCAACTATAAAGAAATCAGAGAGTTAATAAAAAATTCAGCCCGAAATACAGGAGGGCTCAGCTTTGTAAGTGCTGCTGCACTTTCAACGCCCTGCGTAGTTCATATCAAGACTAAAATGCAAATTCTGGTTCAATATCAAGATCCATTTCTTGGCTTCTTTGGTTCTGATTTTTACAGGCCGAAGGCTCATAATCAAGAGTCAAGCGGATCTGGGGTCATAATCTCTTCGGACGGCTATATTGCTACGAATTATCATGTGATTCAAAATGCTACAGAAATAGAAGTGACACTCCGAAACAAAAATAACTATAAGGCGAAGGTCATAGGCATAGATAAAGATACTGACTTAGCATTAATAAAAATAGAAGAAAACGAGCTGCCTGCCATGCAAATAGCCAATTCAGATAGCGTATTGGTAGGAGAATGGGTACTAGCGGTAGGAAATCCATTTAATTTAGAAAGTACTGTGACCCAAGGTATTGTAAGCGCCAAAGGTAGATCTCTTAATTTAGGTAAGGAAGGAGGTACCCCAAGTCAAAATCCCATCCAGTCATTTATACAAACCGATGCTGCCGTAAATCCAGGTAACTCAGGAGGCGCTCTAGTAAATCTAAATGGAGAACTTATAGGAATCAATACTGCTATTTCCTCCCCTACTGGAACTTATGCTGGCTATGCGTTTGCCGTGCCATCCAATATAGTCAAAAAAGTCATTGAAGACATTAAAAAATATGGCAAAGTACAAAGAGCTTTTTTAGGCATTCAGTCTATTCCATTAACGAGCGAACTGGCGAAAAAACTCAACTTACCGTCCCCAAATGGTGTACTCATTAAGAACGTATTTGAAGGGAGTGCAGCAGATGCTTCTGGTCTCAAGGCCAATGATGTCGTAACCAAAGTTAATACTATGTCGGTGAGCAGTTTCCCAGAATTACTCGAACAGATATCGACTCATAGGCCTGGGGAAATGGTAAAATTAGAATATATTAGAAATGGTTCACAAGCTTACACTAATGCTATCCTTAAAAATGAGTTAAATACAACTGAGATATTAAAAGCTAATGAAACGTTCGCTCATAAATTAGGTATAAAAACACAAGCCTTAACAGCACAAGAACTCAATACATATAGAATCACAGGTGGTCTCAAAGTTTTAAAAATAGAACACGGCGTGATAGCAAAATCCTCAGATATGAAACCTGGCTTTGTCATAACGAGTGTAAATGATCTGGAAGTAAAAGCCGAAAACGATTTGTATAAAATATTAAGTCAACTGCAAAGTAATAAATTGATTTTAGACGGATTCTACCCCAATAGGCCTTATATAGTTCGTTATGAGATTTTACTATAGATAATACCGCATAAGAATTAGTGTCAGTCCAAAAAAATTAACTAAAAACTATTTTTAGCGCGGTATTGCAGCATAAATTGGTTGGTTTTTATATACTTTATGATGTGGTATAACTCTATTTGCCGTTATCTTTGCGGCTTAATTTATTATCTGATAATCTAATTCATGTTTTTTCAAGTATTTAAGTCAAAAATCCACCGAGCAGTAGTCACACAGGCAGATCTAAACTATATAGGTAGCATCACGATAGATGAAGACCTCATGGATGCAGCCAAGATATATGAAAATGAGCGTGTACAGATAGTCAATGTCAATAATGGAGAACGTTTGGAAACTTATGTCATCAAAGGAGAGCGAGGCAGTGGAGTAATATGTCTCAATGGTCCTGCAGCTAGAAAAGTGGAACCTGGAGATCACATTATAATCATATCATACGCCTATATGACCCAAGAAGAAATGATGCATCATACTCCAGTTATGATCTACCCTTCGCAGCCTAATAATCAATTGAACTAGCCTTCGTGAAATTTAATCTAGGGTCTACAATCAAATTTACCATTTCTCTAGCTTTGGGGTTAGGGCTCGTTTGGTTTTTAAACAGTAAAATTTCTGCGGAGCAACGAATACAGATCATAGAAGGATTAAAAAATATACAACCTTGGCTCCTTGTAGTTTCCATCTTATTGGCAGCCTTAGCCTGTATCATAAGAGCATTTCGATGGAAGATGCTACTAGCCCCTATGGGTTACCAACCCAGAAATTCAACCCTGATTTCTTCCATTTTCATCATGTATCTTGGCAATCTTATCTTCCCTCGACTTGGCGAAATACTGCGCTGTTCTGTGCTTCTGAAAGAAGAAGAAGTCCCGCTAGATAAGGGCATAGGAACTATGATCACTGAGCGATTGGTCGATGTGTTTGGTTTAGGACTCTATTTTGTTTTAGCTCTCCTATTTGAATATGATAGATTTTTTGAGATCTATTCTAAATACAATGCCATGAAAGGAGAGTCCAGTTATTTGATTCCTATCTTATTGCTCGTAACAATGCTCCTAGGTGCCATTTTGATCTGGCGGGTGAGCAAATTAAGGCAATTTATACTTGAGAAAATACATGGTGTCTTAGAAGGGTTAAAATCCATACTGAAACTAAAAAGTCCTACCTTATTTGTTCTATACAGTTTAGCCATTTATTTTATTTACTTCATCAGCACCTATATACTGTTTCTCGCATTCTCAGAGACCACTCCTCTCAGCTTAGGCTGTGGTCTTGTCGTCTTAATTGCAGGTACATTAGGTGTAGGACTCACACAGGGTGGTATAGGCGCCTATCAAGTACTCGTAACCTGGACACTAGAGCTCTATGGAATTTCTGCTACTACTGCTCAGACCTATTCATGGGCGGCATGGATTTTGCCTACTGCTACACTCGTCATATTCGGCCTGATTTCATGGATTTTCCTTTTGAAGAGAAGTCATGGCAAAAACAACTAAATTTTATGCCATATGGCGCGGACACAAACCTGGTGTATACGACACCTGGCTAGAATGCAAAGCCCAAATAAATGGCTACCAAGGGGCGCAGTATAAAGCATTTCCCAACAAGGCTCAAGCAGAACTCGCTTTGAAAGATTCTTACTGGAAACATATACAGATAAAAGAAAAATCAGTAACAAAGACACCTAATATCCATCCGAATACCCTAATTAAAAATAGCATCTGCGTAGATGCTGCATGCAGCGGCAATCCGGGCATTTTAGAATATAGGGCTGTGGACACATTAACAAGAGAAGAAATCTTCAGACGAGGGCCATTTCCAGAAGGAACAAATAATTTAGGGGAATTCTTAGCCCTAGTGCACGGTATTTCTTATTTACAAAGAAATAACCTAACTAAGTCGATATACTCAGATAGCGCTACTGCGATCGCATGGTTTAGAAATAAAAAAGTTAAAACTAAGCTAGAGCCCAATGAAAAAAACAAAGAGCTATTAGAACTGGTCCAGAAAGCAGAGTCTTATCTGCATAATAATACTATCAGTATAGAAGTACTGAAGTGGCCTACAGAAAGTTGGGGAGAGATACCAGCTGATTTTGGAAGAAAATAAAGCTAGTTAGAACTTTAAGAAAAATATCTTTGTTAAACATCCAAAAGAGATTCTGGTCATGAATTATAAAAAAATAGAAGAATACAATCCACGTGCTTTAGATTTAATTTCTGCAAATATTAAGTCTTCTCTTGACGCCCTAGGAGAAGATTCCACCAGAGAAGGTCTTGAAAATACCCCACTACGCGTAGCTAAAGCATGGAGTTTTATGACTCATGGCTATCAATTGAATGCTGTAGATATTTTGCAATCAGCTATTTTCAATGAAAGTTCGCAGGAAATGGTTATCGTAAAAGATATCGAGCTCTATTCGATGTGCGAACACCACATGGTTCCTTTTTATGGAAAAGCACACATAGGCTATTTACCCAATGGAAAAATAACAGGCCTGAGCAAACTGGCTCGTGTAGTAGATGTCTATTCACGAAGATTACAAGTTCAGGAACGCATGACTACGCAGATAAGAGACGCTATTCAGGAAGCTTTGAACCCGCATGGAGTAGCTGTAGTGATAGAAGCCAAACATCTATGTATGATGATGCGCGGCGTTCAAAAACAGAATTCATCTACAGTCACTTCTGCCTTTACCGGACCTTTCTTAGAAAATTCTTCTACTAGAAGAGAGTTTATGAATCTTATTAGTCATAAGTTGTCATAGTATTCACTAAAAAAAGCGTTTGAAGCTCTAGTTCCCTCTAGAAGAAATCTCTTGTGTCGAAGCGATAGACTCAATATATTTCTCTACCTCTCCACTTTTTTCAGTCAGCTGGACTATTTTATTTGCTAATGATTGTAACGATTCATTATCTAGAGATTTGATATTGAGAATAGAATCTACCATTTGTTGATTGAACTTAATCTCAACGAACTCTTGATTGAGAATGCTATCTTCTACAGGTAGTTTGCTTTCCAGGCGATTTACTTTTTCCTTTAGCTGAGATAACTTAAATTTAGCATTGGATACCATCATGCTATTACTAGAGTCTTTTCTGTATTTTTTAAAGACTACAAATACAGCAGCTATGTTTATGATGACAAAGAGCAAAAAAGCTACTAAATAAAATTTTTTATATTTTCCTTTCATCTTTTTAGTTAAAACAAAAACGGAAACCAATTAAAAAAGGTTTCCGTGTAAAAAATTTAGTAGCGGGGACACGACTCGAACGTGCGACCTTCGGGTTATGAGCCCGACGAGCTACCTACTGCTCTACCCCGCGATATGGTTGCAAAGATAAGTATATTTTATAAACTTGCAAATCTATTCCATAAATAATTTGGTTAAGCTTTGTAAACTAAAGGATTTGTTAAGATTCATGAAGAGGCAATTAACCCAAAATCAGTACCGTACTTACGCTACTGATTCTTATTCCCGCGCGCGCGGGATTGTATTATAACTTTTAAAAAAGTAAAACAAAATCTATCACGGTGTTAATTCCACTTAACGCCTCAGTCTTCTATTCAAAGGAGAGTTTAATATTTATTGCAGTTAATTATCTCACTTCGTTCGTAATCCTTCGTCAGAGCCTGAAGCCTAATGTGGAATTAATATTTAATCATTTGCGTTATACAAGGATAAGCCTGAATAGGAGCTAGCAGAATTTAGTTTATAACATGTTGAAAATTAATTCTGTAAAAATCACTCTAAATACATTACCTTTATAATTGTCAATTAGGTTGCCACATACACAATGAACAAGAAAGAACAATTAGAGTTTGAAACCCTCCAAGAATTGCTAAAACAATTCGAGTTATCGCTTGCTCAGAGCGAGACTATACGATTTACTGAAGACGAATTCGAGTCCATCATACATTATTATTTACAAAATAATCAAGCTCAATTTGCGCTAGATGCCAGTGAAATGGCCCTCATTCTTTATCCATTCTCCTCCGAATTTTGTCTAACTAAGGCCGACGCTCACATAGAATTAGGAGAATTAGACCATGCCGAAGAATATTTAACCCATAACTTCAAAATAGATAAAACGGATATAGACTTTTATATCATACTCTCTGAGGTACATGTATTGCGAAACAATTATAATAAAGCGATAGAAATATGTAAAGAAGGGCTAGAAATATGTAGAGAAAATCTTGATGAACTCTATCTGCACTTAGCAGAAATATACGACCACCAAGGCGAGTATGAAGAGGTCATACCGAATATTGAGGAGGCTATCAGACTCAATCCGCTGAATGAAGATGCGCTTTACCTATACTCAATTACTATGTCTATACTAGATAAAGTAGATGAGAAAATAGTATTTCTTCAGTCACTGATAAATGAAGATCCCTTTAATGATGAAGCATGGTATTTCATAGCCATATCTTATAGAGAACTAGGAATGTATGAAAAGGCAATCGAAGCTCTAGAGTACATAAATGCCATAGATGAGGAGATCAATGTGCTAGGCGATATGGCTCAGATACATTACGAGGCAGGCGATTATACGAAGGCCTTAGACTGTCTAAAAGAATTAGAAACGGAAGAAGAACTCGAGAGTATCGACTATCAGACGATGGCTAAATGCTATAGAGAACTAGGCAATCTCCATAAAGCCAAGGTATTCTTTAAAGAGGCGCTCAGTATAGATGAATCCAACGATGATTTATACTATGAACTAGCCAATGTCTACTATACCGAAGGCAAATATCAGGCGGCACTATCTCTCATCAATAAAGCATGTGATAAAAATAAAGAGCTAGCTCATTACCTAGAATTGAAAGCGGATATCCTCATAGCAATGGATAAGCTAGACGAGGCTTGCGAGCTCTATAAGAATATAATTCTGCTCAACCATTCTACCTCATATTATATCTGCAAATTTGCCTATATAGCCGCTCT
>Ga0208082_1000032_pt1 | contig 36042 bp, 50 predicted proteins | sample LakMenE09Jun09ns_FD_150683 | JGI IMG/M metagenome (GOLD analysis project Ga0208082, IMG submission 150683) | Freshwater microbial communities from Lake Mendota, WI - 09JUN2009 deep hole epilimnion ns (SPAdes) | ecosystem: Environmental > Aquatic > Freshwater > Lake > Epilimnion/Euphotic zone ... | reverse complement strand
TCACCAACATCACCTTCAAGAATCGGTTCGCCATCAATGCGCGCCAATACGGGAGTGATGTGGCTGTTACTAACAAAAGTTGTTATTGGTTGCATGGTGCCCAATACATTGACCATCTGTATAGGAAGAGCCACCTCTTCGAATGCCTCGCGAATTGCAGTGTGGTGAGGAAGTTCACCTTCTTCCATACGCCCACCAGGAAAAGACACTTCGCCGGCGTGGCTACGCAAATGATCTGCCCGACGAGTGAGCAAAACAGAAGGAACCTTGTTCACCACCATCAATGGAACAAGAACAGCAGCAGCACGAGCTTCGGTAACCCACTCTTGATTGAGTTCTTCATTTGGTTGCACGGTTTCATTCGCGTGCACCACGAGACGACGTTCTATTTCATCAATGTCGTGAAGTACTGAAAGATCTAGAGACTCCCAGTGCGGGGCATCTCCGATACGCCAATCATCTGGACGCGGGATGTGCTGAGCACCACCGCGACGATGGGTCACGATTCAGTTGGCGTCCACCCAGACGCCTTCAACTGTGCAAGCACTTCTGCCATACCAGCTGTTTTGAGATTGGCGAGAATGCGACCTGGCATCTCTTCACCTTTTTCCCATAATTCCCAAGCTGCAATCAACTTATTTAGATCTGCTACTGGTCGTTCGAATGCCATACCCAAAGCGTACCGAGATGAACACCTCTGCCACCCCAGTCAAGATAAGTGTTGCGCGATTCGTGATGTCCAGGCTTCCTAGAAATGCAACAACGACGGTACCCAGACCAAGAAAGATGCCAAGGGCACGATGCGTTGCTGTGTTGAAGACACGAAACGCAGATAACGGCCCATCGAATAGAGCTGCATTGAGTAACACTGCTCCAGCAACTAGGGCCGGCACAATCGGTTCTACAGCGCGAGATGCATACGAGGCCAGCATCAGAGCGACTGCGTATTCAAGTAATTGAAAGACCCACACTCCGGTCCAACGTTTCTGCATACCTACACCGTAGGCGCAGAAAGATTGATGGCCCGGACCATTCGGTCCGGGCCATCAACGGGAGGCTCTGGGTACAACCGACCCAAGGATGTGTTTATTCCGAAATCGGAACTACATCATCCCCATGCCGCCAGGCATTCCGCCGCCGCCCATGGCAGCAGCGTTCTTGTCTGGCTTATCGGCGACGAGACATTCTGTGGTCATGACGAGCGCAGCGATTGATGCGGCATTTTGCAATGCGGCACGAGTCACTTTTGCTGGGTCGATGATGCCCGCAGCTACAAGGTCGACGTACTCGCCCGTTGCAGCGTTGAGGCCCATAGAACCTTTTTCGGATTCGACTCGTTGAACAACAACTGAACCTTCCATGCCGGCATTGTCTGCGATGGCTTTGGCCGGAGCGACCAATGCTTCATACACAGTGCGAGCACCAGTTGCTTCGTCGCCGGTGAGGCTTTCAACAACTTTGAGTACAGCAGGACGGCTACGAAGGAGTGCGGTACCACCACCGGCAACAACACCTTCTTCGATAGCGGCACGTGTTGCAGACACTGCGTCTTCAATACGGTGCTTCTTTTCCTTCAGTTCAACTTCGGTAGCAGCACCCACCTTGATGACAGCAACGCCGCCAGCAAGCTTGGCGAGACGCTCTTGGAGCTTCTCGCGATCCCAATCGGAATCAGTGTTGTCGATTTCTGTCTTGATCTGGTTGATGCGTCCGACAACTTCTGCCTTCTCGCCTGCTCCATCGACAATGGTTGTTGCGTCTTTGGTGATGATGACACGCTTTGCACGACCCAAAAGATCGAGTGTGACGTTCTCCAACTTCAGACCAATTTCTTCGCTGATGACTTGGCCACCAGTAAGAACGGCCATGTCTTGCAACATTGCCTTACGACGATCGCCAAAACCAGGAGCTTTTACAGCGGTGGAGTTGAATGTTCCGCGAATCTTGTTGACAACAAGTGTTGCCAATGCTTCGCCTTCAACATCTTCAGCAATGATGAGCAACGCGCGACCAGTTTTCATAACTGCTTCGAGTGCTGGCAACAAAGACTGAACCGACGAAATCTTTGACGAATAGAACAAGATGTATGGCTCATCGATGATGGCCTCTTGACGATCTTGATCGGTGACGAAGTATGGAGAAAGGTAGCCCTTGTCGAACTGCATACCCTCGGTGAACTCAAGTTCAATTCCGAAAGTGTTGCTTTCTTCAACGGTTACTACGCCGTCTTTACCGACTTTGTCGATTGCGTCAGCGATAACGCCACCAATGGTGGCATCGGCTGCAGAAATGGTTGCGACGCTGGAGATATCACTCTTGTCGTCAACAACTTTTGACTGGCTCTTGATGGACTCAACAGCCGCTGCGACTGCTTTTTCCATTCCGCGCTTGAGGCCCATTGGGTTTGCACCAGCGGCCACGTTACGCATGCCGTGCTGCACCATTGCCTGAGCAAGAACAGTTGCTGTTGTTGTTCCGTCGCCGGCAACATCGTTTGTCTTTGTGGCAACTTCTTTCACCAACTGTGCGCCCATGTTTTCAAATGGATCGTCGAGTTCGACTTCCTTTGCAATGGAGACACCGTCGTTGGTGATTGTTGGTGCGCCAAACTTCTTGTCGAGCACAACGTTGCGACCTTTAGGTCCGAGTGTCACTTTGACAGCGTCGGCCAACTTGTTGACACCCGCTTCAAGTGCACGACGAGCTTCGTCGTGAAATTTCAATTGCTTTGCCATGTTGAGGACTACTTCCCAACAATCGCAAGAACGTCACGGCTGGTGAGGATCAAAAGGTCGTCTCCACCATGTGACACTTCAGTGCCGCCGTACTTGCTGTAGAGAACAATGTCTCCAACTTTTACATCGAGTGCGAAGTGCTTGCCTTCGTCGTCGCTCCAGCGACCAGGACCGACAGCAAGAACGGTGCCTTGCTGTGGCTTTTCTTTTGCAGTGTCAGGGATGACGAGACCAGATGCTGTGGTCTGCTCCGCTTCGCTGGGCTTGACAACGATGCGGTCATCGAGTGGCTTCAGATTCATGATGTTCCTCCGAGAAATCGGCTGTGAGCAGATATTGACCCGAGCAGGGGGACCCAACTCGGGGTTAGCACTCTAGGAGTGCGACTGCTAATGATACGGACTCCAGGCCAGGAACGGCAACCGTGGAGCTATATCTCGTGGGCAAATGGGGCTACCTCTACCCCGGCGGAGACCAGCAATGTGGCAGTCTCGGCCAGGGGAAGGCCGATGATATTGGACATGGACCCGCTGGCCATAGCCACCAAGGCACTGCCATGGCCTTGAATGGCATATGAACCCGCCTTTCCGGCCGATTCACCCGTGCCGATGTACCAGGCCAGCATCTGAGGTGAGATGGGCATGAAGGTCACGTCTGAACTGACGACGTTGACCTGTTCCCCACGATTGCTCACTACTGCCACGCCGGTGTGCACCCGATGAGTGGTACCGCTAAGAAGCTGCAGCATGCGTCGGGCGTCGTCGTCATCTATTGGTTGACCGAGAATGTCGCCATTCAGATCAACAGTTGTATCTGCACCAACCACAACGGACGTTGCCTCGCTTGCCAAATATACGGCCCGTGCTTTTTGTAGGGCAAGACGTTGCACGTATGCAACCGGGTCTTCCTGCGGATGGGGAGTTTCATCAAGATCGGCCGGCATCACGATGAAGTCAGAGACGAGGCGGTGCAACAACTCAACACGGCGTGGAGAACGCGATGCAAGCACGATGGTGAGGTCAGTGGCCATTCCTGAACTCTACGACGCCAGCACACATCCTTGACATGAGCATTACAGAAGCGTCTAGATTTCAATTACGGACCGCGATAGGTCAGATTCTGAGCGAGGAGGCAGCAGACACTCTTATGGAACTACTTCCTCCTGTCGGCTGGGCCGACGTTGCAACAAAAACCGACTTGCAACACCTACGCGAAGAGCTCAAGGCCGACATACTTAATCTGCGTAACGAGTTCAAGGCCGACATTCATGCTCTTCAGTTGAGTTTTGAAACAACGCTAGAAAAAAGACTTCACGAGCAAACGAAATGGTTCATTACGACCATGATCGCTATGAACGCCGTGACAGTTGCCGTGGCAGTTGCGTTATCGAAACTTATCTAGCCGCCACTTAACGCCATCTCATGTCCATCATCAGGCACAGTGAGATCATCGCGGTTTTCTAAATAGCCTTCTGGCAACACCACTTTGATTGGTCCGTTGGTATGACCGCGAGCAAAGCGTTCACCACCTTCAACCAAACGCATTGTGTGATCAAGCCCCGCTGCCACCCGTTCAAGGTCTGCAAATGTGGCAGCCGTAGAAAAAGAACGGCGCACATCTGAACCCACTGGATACCCCGTGAGATACCAACCGCAATGCTTACGGAAATTACGGATACCAAACTCGGGGCCCATAATCTGCATCAACCCTTGAGCGTGTTCCAACATCACGCCTAGTACAAACCCGAGATCTGGCGATGCTTGCACTTCTTCTCCGCGAAATGCATTCACCAAGTCGCGAAACAACCATGGCTTACCAAGGCATCCACGGCCCACCACAACTCCGTCGCATCCGGTCTGGTTCATCATGTCAATGGCATCTTGTGCTTCCCAGATGTCGCCGTTTCCAAGCACAGGAATACTTGTGACAGCTTGTTTTAGTTCAGCAATTTTTTCCCAATGAGCATGACCGGCATAGTGCTGTTCTGCAGTGCGTGCATGCAAAGCAATCATTGCGATTCCAGCATCTTCAGCGGCTTTTCCGGTGTCGAGGAACGTGGTGATGTCGTCGTTGATACCAATGCGAAATTTGCACGTGATGGGCACACCATAAGGTGCTGCCGCAGCCACTGCTGCATCCATAATTGCGCGAGTTAGGTTTCGTTTCACTGGAACAGCTGCGCCACCGCCTTTACGAGTCACTTTTGTGGCGGGACAACCAAAGTTCATATCTATGTGATCTGCAATGTCTTGTTCACATAATGCACGAACTGCTCGACCAACAAACTCAGGGTCACTGCCGTAAATCTGCAGACTGCGAAAATCTTCATTCGGCGCAAACGCCACCATCTTCTTTGTCTTCTCATTGCCGTGCACCAATGCAGCAGCCATCACCATTTCGCTTACGTAAATGAGGCCTGGACCAAAAGAGCGACACTGCGCACGAAAGGGAATGTTTGTAACGCCAGCCATAGGTGCGAGAACTACAGGGATAGGAAACTCACGGCCACGCAAGATAAGTGGATGCCTAGTCATCGAGGAACCGCGTCAAGTTTCAGGTTTGGATACGCGCCACATGACAATGAACTCGGGCCATCAGAACCCAAGCGATGCCACGCTGCTGCTGCAATCATTGCCGCGTTATCTGTGCACATGGCCCGACTAGGCAGAGCTACCTTGAAACCGGCTGCTGCTCCCCGTTCACTCATCTGTGCGCGAAGTAGTGAGTTGGCAGAAACACCTCCACCCAACACAATTCCTTTTGCGCCAATCTGTTGAGCAGCACGAATAGTTTTCGTACACAACACATCGACCACTGCTGCTTGGAATGACGCTGCAACGTCAACGTTTGCGACATCGGGATTCTTTTTCACATAGTTGATGACTGAGGTTTTGAGTCCACTGAAGGAAACATTCAATCCGTCGTGTTCCATGGCTCGTGGGAAATCGATTGCCTCAGCATTACCTTGCGACGCAATACGGTCAATCACTGGGCCACCGGGATAACCAAGGTCCAAGTATCGAGCCACTTTGTCGTAAGCCTCACCTGCTGCATCATCAATGGTTCGGCCGAGCACTGTGTAGTCGCCATGACCACGCATTTCAATAATCATTGTGTGTCCACCAGAGACAAGAAGAACTACTAGTGGAAATTCAAGCGTTGGATCATCGAGAAGCCCGGCATACAAATGCGCTTCGAGGTGATTCACACCAACAAATGGCTTATCCCACACCAATGCCAAAGACTTTGCCGCAGATACACCAACAAGTAACGCACCAATCAAACCTGGCCCTGCAGTTGCAGCGACTGCGTCGATGCGTGACGGGAGAATTCCTGCCTCAGTAATCGCAGATTGCATCACTGGAATCAGTGCTTCCATATGAGCTCGGCTGGCAACTTCTGGAACAACACCGCCAAAGCGAGCATGAATTTCTATCTGGCTTGAAACGATGGACGACAGAACATCGTTGCCACCCATCACCACAGATGCGGCAGTTTCGTCACAACTTGTTTCCAACGCGAGAATGACTGTTGATTCGTTCACAACAAAATTGCTCATGGTCGTCTCGCTTCAATGAGTCGTACACGTTCCATAAATTCGCTGGTGTCAACACCATGAGCCCACATAATGATGGCATCGTCTTTATTTTCGTAATACTTCTTACGAATACCGGCCGGCACAAAACCGAAACGCCGATACAGCGACTGCGCAGCAACATTTGTATGGCGTACTTCAAGAGTCATTGCAGTACATCCACGATCGTGGGCCAAGATGGATAGGTCAATCATCATTTCTGTTGCAACGCCACGACCTTGCCAAGCTGGATCGACTGCAATGTTTGTGATGTGTGCGTCGTCGCCGCTAAACCACATGCCGCCATACCCCACCAACACATCGCCAACATACGCCACAAGGTAGTACCGCGAGCCAGTGCGCATCTCCGATAGCTCGGTCACAAATGTGCGATGAGTCCATGGCTTTGGATACAGCTGTTCTTCAATGTCAAGAATCCGGCGCAAATGGCGTCGGCGCATGATTTCAGTAGTCAAAGCATCGGTCGCGCGTTCACGTAGGAAACTCATGATGCTGCTCCACGAGTTTGCCAATTGATCTCTGCATCTGGCGCGCGTAGATACATCGGTTCAACAGCGCCAGGTAAAACGGTGTCGTCTGCAGCAAGTCGTTGACCAGCGAGCGTGACTAAATGAGTTGCTAACGGGTACGAACCAGATGCCCCAAGGAATTGTGCCCACTGCAATGCTTGGAAGACTTCCTGGTGGCGATCAAAGCCGCTACCAACACACACAATTTCTTCACCACGGTCTGCGAGATGTACTGCAAGATCTTCTGGAGACGACACAACGGGCTCGGTGATGCGTTGTGGTTCTGCACCAAGTCCGCGCATGCGGTACAACGCCCAGTACACCTCACCACGTCGAGCGTCTAATGAAGCAGCCACAACCGACTCAGACCAATGTGCGTTCATTGCAACTACATCAAGGCTGCACACCGGAATCATTGGCAACTCGAGTGCCCACGCAATTGATTGCGCAGCGGCTATGCCAACCCGCATTCCTGTGAATAGCCCTGGGCCAACATCTACAGCCACTGCAGAAAGGTCAGACATCTCTACTTCGGCTTGCTGCATCACAAACTGAATCATTGGGGTCAGCGACTCTGCATGTCGGCGATCACTCGCCAACATTGAATGCGCACGAACACCGCGGTAATCGCCAAGCGCAACACCCACATGCTCGACCGATGTTTCAATACCAAGAATCATTAGTTCACACTCCATGTGCGAACTGCAGTGGCGAGTTGATCCCAACGCGAATCCCATCCGTGGCCCGACACCGAAATGGTGATATCTCGTTCATCGTCAGCGTCGTCGTTGTGCGCAAGGTGCACAGTGAGTGCATCCCCCAGAACATCAGAGGCGACATCGCCCCATTCCACCACAACGACAGAACCCATATCGGCTAATTCACGAAGCCCAAGATCTTCGACTTCTGCTCGACTCGACAAGCGATACAAATCTGCGTGCTGAATTGGAATACGACCAGAAGTGTAACTCTGCACCAAATTGAAAGTAGGCGAAGAGACATACTCTTCAGAATCAACACCAAGAGCGTTGGCAAAACCAATGGTGAACGCAGTCTTACCTGCTCCCATATCGCCAGACAGCACCACCATGTCTCGTGGTCGCACTAGACACGCAATTGCAGCAGCAATGAGATGCGTGTCGTCGACCCCGCGAGAAAGACAATCAATCATTGGTAACGACGACCAATTCGTGAACTAATTCCGCACACAATCTCATAACCGATGGTGCCGGTGGCGCTCGCCCATTCGTCTGCGGTGACAACGTGCTCACCTTGACGACCAATCAACACCACTTCATCGCCCACCATGACAGAAGAATCTGACCCACAATCAATCATGAGCTGGTCCATTGTGATGGTGCCTGCAAACTGACGTGGCACGCCATTCAACAAAACACCAACTGTTGTTTCACCCAACGCTCGCGGCACACCGTCGGCATATCCCAAAGGAACTGTGGCTATCAACGTTGAGGCATTCACTGGGCGACGCAGCCCATATGACACTGCTTCACCTGCTTCAATCCAACGAACAGCAGATACACGGCTCTTCAGTGCAAGTGCAGGAATAAGTCCACGACATAGTTCTTTCACTCCATCACCTGGAAGCAATCCATACATAGCGATACCTAGACGCACCATAGAAAAACGTGAGTCCGGATTAGCTAATGCCGCAGCACTATTTGCAGCATGTACGAGCGGAAGTTCAATACTGTGCGCAGCAAGTTCTGTAAGAACCTCATTAAACAATCTCAATTGCTCAATATTTGCTGGATGCTCAGGGGAATCAGCTACAGCGAAGTGTGTGTACACACCTTCTAGCAATACCGAGTCAAAAGACTGCATAAAACGAATCAGCGAGAGTGTCTCGCGTGGTGCAACACCGATGCGATGCATACCCGTGTCGACCTTGACGTGTACGCGTGCAACTTTGCCTGCAGCAGATGCAGCGTTAGCCAATACAGCAACACCACGTGTAGTGGTAACAGTGGCCGTGAGTTCGTAGCCCACCAACAATTCGGAAAGCTCTGCTGGCTGTTCGCTCAACACCAGAATTGGCGCAGTGACGCCAGCGCGCCGCAAAGCGACCCCTTCGTCCATGAGTGCCACACATAGACCTTCAGCTCCAGCGTTCAATGCAGCATTAGCAACAGGAATCGCACCGTGCCCATATGCATTGGCTTTCACTACGGCCCACACCTTGGCGGGCGCAACACGCTCGGCCACAATCGCCACGTTGTGCTGAATAAGCCCAGTGTGCACTTCTGCCCACGCCCAACGTGAAGAGAAATCAGCAGACATCAGACATCACCTCACTCAGTACATCAGAAATCAGCGCAACAACATCACGTGCAATGGCACCTTCAGTTGGTAATGACGAACCAGCCATGCCATGAATAAACGCTCCAGCGGCCGCTGCTTCTGGCGCGGCTAATCCACGGGCCAAGAATGCACCAATAATTCCTGCCAAAACGTCACCTGTACCGGCTGTGGCAAGACGCTCATCTCCAGATGCGACGAGATATACCTGACCATCGGGAGAACAAATAATGGTGGTTGGTCCTTTGCGCACAATGGTGCACCCTGTTCGAGCGGCCAAAGCTTTCGTAGCGCCAATGCGATCAGGGCTGCCAGCGTCACCACCAAGAACCGCGAACTCTCCGTCGTGAGGTGTCAACACTGTTGGTGCTGTACGTGCAGTAAGCGTGTCTAGTTTTCCCGTGGGGTCTACTGCTGCACTTAAACCATCACCATCGATAACCATCGAAATGTCACATGCCAACACAGAACGAACTTGAACCCCAACGTCATCGCCGCGTCCGAGACCGGGCCCGATGACTAATGATTGAAACCGCTGCACATCTTGCCCAATGAACGCTGCCCAGTTTTCCTCGGGCAGAACCTTGCCAACTACTTCAGTAGGGACATTGAATGAAGCGTCACCAGCACGCCACGATAAGTGCACCATGCCTGCTCCGGCGCGCATTGCAGCCATGCTGACAAGTGATGCTGCGCCGCCCATACCTGCACTGCCAGCAATCACTCGCACAGCATTGTTCCATTTATGAGAAACACGATCTCGTGGCGGTAGCCATGCTGCAACATCTGTTGCTTCAACGAGAAACGCAGTGTCATCATCAAGAGGGTCGATGCCTACATCGACAATGTCGATTTCTCCACAAAAAGATGGGCCATCGCCAAGAAGCATGCCTGTCTTTGGTGCGCCAAAAGTGACGGTGCGGTTTGCGACCAACACACTGGAGTTCACAGAACCATCAAGGGCATTAACACCACTTGGAATGTCTACGGCAAGAACTGGAACATCGAAAACAAATGGCGGAGTCCACGAACCGTGAAAACCAATTCCATAGGCAGCGTCGATCACAAGGTCGGCGCAACGCGAGTCAATAAATTGCCCACCCGCATCGTCTGCGTTCATCAAAGTTGTGGCGGCACCCCACTGTTGTAGCCATTGCGCTGCAACACGGCCATCGTCTCCGTTGTGACCCTTGCCAACTATGACCAGAACTTGCTTGCCATAAGACCCGCCGAGCATCCTGCGAGCTACCTGTGCCACTGCATAGCCAGCACGCTCAATAAAGACAGATTCGTGATGTTCCCCAGCAGATGACAATGCGGCCGCATCAGCGAGCTTCATTTGCTCAGGCGTCAGGACAGCAATCACCCTGTAAGCGTATTAGGAGTATGGCAATCCGAGACGCTGTTAGAGGGCGGCTACTACAGCCATGGCAACAGAATCTGTATGGGTAATGGAAACATGCCAGCCATCTACTCCACGATTCGTTGCCAATTCCAAAGCCCGACCAGTGACCACCAGTTCAGGAGCACCAGAGTCGGCACTGTGTACAGAGACATCGTGGAAATCGAATGCACCAAGACCCACGCCCAATGCCTTCATAGTTGCTTCGCGAACAGCAAAACGCGCGGCTAACGAACCAGCATCATCGACGCGACCAGAGAGCGACGTCAGTTCTTGTTCTGTAAACAGACGAGTACGCAAATGCGGCCTGCGAATGAGCAACTCACGAAAACGTTGAATATCAACGGCATCAATCCCGATGCCCTGCATTACTGATTGCCACCAGTGCGCCACAAGTTGGCGCTTTCAGATACCGGATTGATGAGCAGATCAGCAATAGCAACTTCAGCGAGACGATCTTCGCGGAAAGCGCCTTCGGATTCTGTTACCCAGTCCACAAGGCGGTCGTATCTGCGGTCATACCCCTGCAGAACTTGGCGCACGGTTGAGGCGCTCATGCTTTCTCTAAACGCAACATGCACAAGCGTTATGCCAACAGTCTCGGCACCCTTTACTTCTGGAACGAAGATAACTGTGCGTCCATCTTTACGACCACGCGCCACTAACACTTCTTGCTCTGCGGCCACACGACGCTTTGTTCCCATGAGCGATGTGTTTGCTTCTACGCGCGAAGACAGTTGCAATGCGAGTCCACCGCGTTCAACAATCGAGATGGTTGCAAGGTTCACAGTTGGATCACCACTGATTGCATACCTTGTGTATCCGACTACGGAATCAACTGCAGCGTCGAGGGCAGCAAGAACTTTCAGTGTTGCGTACGACAATTGTTCGCGCGCCGCACCGGCATCTACAACGGCCTTGACCAGTGCACGGTCGAAGAGACCTTCTTCGCTGCGAGAAATGCCCACGGTGACAGTCTTTGCCTGATGTTTGATGGCATCGATCGGACGAGTCAGTTCATCAATGCCGCGCGTCAGTGCCGCTACTAGATCATCAAGGAGTACTGCAGGCGAGGCAACTTTGCCTGTCTCTCGCTGATATGTCTGCAATGGTTGTGGGCCAGTGACCGTGCGCAACATAGCCACCAACTGAACAGCAGTTGACGCCTCGAGGTTGCCGTCATATTGGCCAGTTCGTAAAGCGGCAAAGAATTGTTGAGCCACAGGAAGAATCTGGCGTTCTACTTTTCCGAGAGCATCATCACCTGTGCCACCACGACCAACAATGAGTTCCACTACTTCGCGCAATTGGCGCAATGGCTTAGCTAGTGCATCGATAGCTAGAGCAGCTTCGTATCCGAAGAGATGGCCCACCATGGCAGACAACACAAAAGCCAGTGCTGGGTCTGCAACAGGAACGGACACAACTGCTGCTGCGGCATCGAAGCGTGTCTCGCCTTCTGTTGCAATAACAATTGGCACTGCTTTGTGAGCCTTAAAGATTGCTACTTCTTTTGCGACGTCTGCAGCAGTTCCCTCGGAGAGTCCCGCTGCACACACAATAATCATCGGTTCACATGAAAGGTCTATGTGTTTCTTGTCCTCGGTAATGTCACACGAAATGGATTTGTAACACAACTCGGAAAGTTTGATTCGCACTTCATTTGCCGCAACAGTGTTTGGACCGCTGCCCACAACTGCCCAATACCGACGAGATGGTGCGTACTCATGAGCAATTGCAGCGATACTGCTGCGCTGGGCAAGGACAGTCTCCATTGCCGATGGCATGTCGATGAGTGACGACAAAATTCGATGCATACGCTCCGGATGTACACGACCTGTTGCTTGTGCAACTGCACATGACAAGATTGCACCTGCTGCTACTTGGGCATAAAACGCCTTAGTACTAGCAACGCTCATCTCAACATCGCGACCATCTGAGGTGTAGTACACACCATGTGCTTTGCTAGCCAACTCGCTACCACGCCTGTTAACTATTGCAAGTACCGATGCGCCACGAGACACGACAAGGTCGACAGTTCTGTTTGTATCTGTAGTGGTTCCACTTTGACTCACCGCAATAACAAGCATGTCGGACATCTCTGTTGACATAGCGAATCCTGATAATTCAGTAGCAGTGAGAGCTTCAACGTGAATAGACGAATCAAGCAAAGAGCCAAGTACTGGAACAAGTGATGTCCCGGCGACTGCCGCGGTTCCTTGACCAATGATGCGAATTCGTTTGATAACACCCGACCGAATTTTCTCAACGATCGCTGAAGGCAAAGTGAATTCGTCTAACTCTGGAACGAGCAAGCCATTGTTCTCTACTGTGCGACCACGAATGGTCTTTCGAAAACTACGAGGTGCTTCACGAATCTCCTTCAGCAAGAAGTGGGGTGCATCTCCACGATCAATATCGCGAGTAGTGACTTCGGCGATGTGCACATCTGCAGCAGAAAGTGGAATAAGTGTTCCGTCGTAGGCATACATTGAAATGCCATCCAATGTTCCTGCTCCAGCCTGAGACAGACGCACTACTTGACCACGAGAACTTGGCTGTTCTTTATGTAATGGTGTCTCACCATCAAGGCGAATGTATTGAAGAGTTTCTTCCACTGTTCCGTAGGTCTCACTCGCAACGATGAACCGGTCTTCTGCAAGACCTACATACAAGCCTTGGCCACTGCCATTTAATGCGAAGTACATTTCGCCAGGCTCGTCAGCTGAGCAATACCCGATTGCAACACTTCCCTCGAACTGCGTAACGGCATTAAGAAAAGCGTCGAGCGAGGATGCGCCACCGAGGCGACCACGATCAACCAGGGCAGGAATGACTTTGGCGTCAGTCGTGATGGGGTCAGCGAAACGAAGATTGTGACGCACTTTCAGGTCGGCATGGTTATCAACGTCGCCATTCAGAACTGCAACAGATACGGAATCACTTCCCCCAGCAATTTCTTCGCCATTCACTGGGTGCGCATTAGGTTCCGAGATGATTCCGACGCTTGCCCAACGTGTGTGTCCAAGCACCACTGTTTGTGCATCTGGAACAGACAGGACTCGGCGCAATAAATCGTCGGCTGCTACTTGTTCGCGAATGTGTTTGGTGTTGTCACCAAGTTCGCCAATCTCGGCTGCGGCTTTGTAAACAAACACAATTGTCGCCCCGCGATGTCGAACACTTCCACTGGCAAACAATGGGTCCAATGTTCTCTGGGCTACTGCATCTTGGAGATCATTAGCAATCTGCGCGAATGATGCAGACGACACAAGGACACTGATGCCTGCAGAATCTCGGCCACGTACTTCCATACGATCGAGCGCAGAGAGCGATTGTTGAATACTGAGATACCCGGCAAGTGACGACTCTGAGGCGTTACGACCAGCCAATGAATGCACTGCGTCTGCAGTACGCAATCGATCCCTCCGCAAAGACCATGAAGCATCACGAACCTGGGACAAACGCGCAGAGTCTGCATCGAGAGTTGCCGTGTCAACATGAAGCGCATCAATGCGTACCTCTTCACGATTAGCGAGGGCGTCGATGGCATCGAGACGGACAACAATCTCACCAACGAGCGACAGGTTGCCCGCAAGAGTGCGAATGCCGGCGTCGCCACGCAACAATTGGTCGGCTGCAATCAAAGCATGCGACATTTCGCCGATGTCTGTAGAACTTAGAGCAGCATCAAGTAAAGCAATGATGTCTTTAGGCTCTGGCGCTACTCGCCCGGTTGGGCGAGGCAAGATACCAATAATGCCGCACATATCTATAGGTTACTAAGCCGTCTCGGCCTAGTGCTTCCCTTCGATACTTCCACCATGAACGGCAATAAGCGCAAGAGCAAGAGCTTCCGCTGTGCTGTGTGCGAGTGATTCATTTGCCGCTTCGACCATGACTCGCACTAATGGCTCCGTGCCAGATGCGCGCACCAAGATTCTTCCTTCGTCACCCAGTTCCTTTTCTGCAGCAGCAACTTGCGATGCAATATCTGCAACAGGGTCGTGAACACGATTCTCTGTGCGCACATTGATGAGAATTTGTGGGTAGGTCTCCATAATTGTCACCGCTTCGTCGAGCGATTCTTTAGAGCGCACCAAGTACTCACACAAAACAAGTGCAGCAAGTAAGCCATCGCCCGTTGTTGCGTGAGCTCGATGCACGATGTGACCACTCTGCTCTCCACCCAACACAAAGTCATACTCATCAAGCGCCACTAAAACATTGCGGTCACCTACTGGTGTTACCACTACGTCCACATCATGATTTCTCATTGCGTGATGGAAACCAAGATTCGACATGACCGTTACAGCAACACCCTTGTTACGCAACAATCCGCGTGACGAAAGATCGAGTGCAGCGATTGCCATGAGATAGTCGCCATCAATCACTCGGCCAGTTGCAGTGACGGCCATGAGTCGGTCGCCGTCACCATCGAATGCAATGCCAAGATCTGCTCGAGTCGCAATGACATGCTGCGCTAACGCCTGCGGAGATGTTGCACCGCATTGTTCATTGATATTGCGGCCATTTGGCGACGCATTGATTACTTCTACACTTGCTCCAGCTACATGGAATACTTCAGCAGCAACTGATGACATTGCACCGTGCGCACAGTCCAACACAACAGATAAGCCTGCTAACGAACCACCGATGACATTGAATCGGTGCGTTGCATATTCAGCGACAACGTGTGAAGCGTCATGAACAGTGCCGAGAGCAACAGGCGCTGGCTCTGCTGTAAGCGCATGCCATACGCGCTCAATCTCAATTTGTTCAGCGTCGTCTAATTTGACGCCGCCAGATGCAAACACTTTGATGCCGTTATCAGCCCACGGGTTATGCGATGCAGTGATTGCAATCCCCACCCAACCATTGCGCTCAGACGCAAAAGCAACAGCCGGCGTTGGTGCAACGCCTAATAGATAGACAGGTACGCCTTCTGCTGCACAACCATCAATGATTGCTTTCTCTAATGCAGGGCCACTTTCCCGTGTATCGCGGCCAATAACCACCGCTACAGGCTGAAGGACACGTGATGTTGCACGCGCAAGGTCACGAGCTAGTTCAGGAGTGAGTTCATCGATGGCAACGCCACGGACACCATCTGTTCCGAAGTGCAACATGCAGTGGTCTTTTCAATAACGCGCGCAAAGCCCGCGTAACGAAATTATCGCTTGGTGAACTGAGGCGCCTTACGCGCCTTCTTGAGACCGTACTTCTTGCTTTCCTTACGACGTGAGTCGCGAGTAAGAAGACCGGCCTTCTTCAATGCAGGACGTGTTTCAGGATCCATCTCGATGAGTGAACGTGCAATCGCCATGCGAAGTGCACCGGCTTGACCGTTTACTCCGCCGCCGAAAATGTTTGCATCGATATCGAAAGACTGTTCACGATCGACTACGCGCAATGCTTCGGTAACAACCATGCGCTGTGTTGCTGTGGTGAAGTACGCCTCGATTGGGCGACCATTTACAGTGAGCTTGCCAGAACCAGCGCGTACAACTGCGCGAGCAACTGCTTCTTTACGACGACCAGTTGTCTGAGTGAGAGGTGTGTTAGCCACGATAATTCCTTAGTGATTTAGCGAGCCTTGGCAGCGCTGAGGTCGAGTGCGATTGGAGACTGTGCAACATGTGGGTGTTCTGCACCTGCATACACTTTGAGCTTCTTGACCATCTGGCGACCAAGTGTTCCCTTTGGCAACATGCCAGCAACGGAACGTGCGATTGCATCGGCAGGCTTGCGATCGAGAAGGTTCTGATATGTCTCGCTCTTCAAACCACCTGGGTAACCCGAGTAGGTGTACACCATGTTCTTTTCTGATTTGCCAGATGTCATCACGATCTTTGATGCGTTGATGATGATGACGTGATCGCCCATGTCCATGTGAGGTGCAAAGACTGGTTTGTGCTTGCCGCGCAAAATACGTGCAACTTCTGTGCACACGCGACCAAGGACAAGGCCTTCGGCGTCGACGATGTACCAGACACGCTGGATTTCACTGGCTTTCGGAGAATAGGTACGCATGAGACTTCCTTATGGGTGGCCCAACCCGGGCCGCCGGAACCCCGCAAAAAGGGGGCTTGGTAAGGATAGGGGCGTATTAGGCCACACGGCAACCGTCGAAAGAGGATTCACGAATGTGGCCGAGGATGCACTCTCACCCCGTCGTAGCCCACATCCCAGAAGGTCAAGCCCTGAGCGGGAGCAACGGCTGAACCGTGGGCCCTATCGCGGGCCAAGAGGACAGCTCGAGTATCACTGGGCGGGCGTCTCCCCCGGCCCACATCCACCAAGAAACCCACGATTCCACGCACCATCTGGTGGCAGAACGCATTTGCCCGAATATCGAACACGGCGAGCCCGCCGTCCTCGGCTGTCCACTTCGCGGAGAACAAATACCGATGACTGGTTCTGACGGGCTCACCTTCGCCTTCCAACGGCTTTCGACAAAAGGCCGCAAAATCTTGTTCCCCATACAACGCATCACAGGCCAAATTCATCAGAGGGATAGACAACGGTTCGCGCACGTGCCATGAACGATCAACCAACATTGGTTGCGGTTCCCATGTATTCACCACGGTGTATTTGTACTGACGCCAGGTTGCGCTGTAGCGAGCGTCGAAATCATTGTCTACCCATTGCGCATCTGAAACTGCGATATGTGGCGCACACAAACCATTCACGCTGCGCACTAGACGATGCAGATTCATTGCTGCGGGAATGTCGCATGTGATGACTTGCCCTATTGCATGTACACCCGCATCGGTACGACCCGCAGTACTGAGATGAACAGGGTGACGAACAATGGTGGAAATTGCATCGGTGAGAACACCTTCGATGGTGACGTATGCAGGATTGATTTGAAATCCGCTATACGCGGCGCCGTGGTACCCCACACGCAAACGAACCCGCCGTAAGGCGGGTTCGTTCATTGCGTTTTGTTCCGGTTCCATGACCGGGATGAATCAGATCAGTTCGATGCGCGCCATTGGCGCTGCGTCGCCCTGGCGATTGCCAAGCTTCAAGATGCGTGTGTATCCACCGTTACGGGTGTTGTAACGCGGTGCAACTTCATTAACAAGCTTTGCTGTCATTTCCTTGTCACCGAGGTAACCCTGAATTTGACGAATGCGGTGAACGCGAAGTGGTGAATCTTCCTGTGCCTTTTTGGCCTTGGTGATTAACTTTTCTGCAATCGGACGCAATGCCTTGGCTTTCGCCTCGGTGGTAACGATTCCTTCTGCAGCGAAAAGTGAAGCAGCCATGTTGGCCATCATGAGGCGCTGGTGCTGTGCACTTCCGCCGAAACGTGGTGCGCGACGTGGTGTTGGCATGGTGGTCTCCTAAATTCTCGTAATTACGCGCGAAGCGTGAGGCCGCGCTCGTCGAGCTTCTGGATGATTTCATCCAGGCTCTTCTGGCCAAAGTTGGTGATGTTCAAAAGGTCATCGGTGCTCTTCAACAAAAGCTCACCAATGGTGTTGATCTGTCCGCGCTTCAAGCAGTTGCGTGGGCGCTCGCTGAGATCGAGATCTTCGATTGGAAGGTCAAGGTCAGGAACTCCGACATTTGCACCCATTGGCTCACTGAGCTCAAGCGACTGTGGCTCTTCAGACAAAGTTGCAATGAGGTCGACAAGTGAACGCAGTGTTGCTGATGCTGACGCAAGAGATTCACGTGGAGAGATTGAACCATCGGTCTCGATGTCGAGAACAAGGCGATCGTAGTTTGTGCTTTGCGCAACGCGAGTTGGCTCTACTTCAAACATGACGCGACGTACTGGAGAGAAGATTGAGTCAATGGGGATGACACCAATGATGCGGCTCTCTGCATCGCGATCGGTTGAAAGATAACCGCGTCCGCGCTCGAACGTAATGTCGAGTGCCAACTGTGCTCCTGCATTCAGTGTTGCAAGGTGTAGCGATGGGTTCAAGATGTCGATATCAGCTGTTGTTGGAATGTCGGCAGCAGTAAGAACCATTGGGCCCTTTACATCGATGCGAACAACGACTGGTTCGTCACTACGAGAAACAACGACAACATCTTTCAAGTTCATGATGAACTCTGTGATGTCTTCGGTCATTCCCTTGATAACGGTGAACTCGTGCTCAACGCCATCGAACTTGACAGTGGTAATTGCAGCACCCGGAATAGATGACAACAACGTACGACGCAATGAGTTACCAATTGTGTGGCCAAAGCCAGGCTCAAGTGGGCCAACTGCAAAACGCTGGCGTGTTGGGTGGTCGTCGCCGATTGCTTCGACTGATGGGCGTTGGATAACAAGCATGATTCGCTCCTGAAGGAAGGGCTAGGGGTTACTTTGAGTACAACTCAACGATGAGTTGTTCGCGGACGGGTACGTCGATGTGCTCGCGCTGAGGCAAATCACGAACAGTGACTTGCTTGTCTCCAGCTTCGAGCCAACCAACAAGTGGACGGTCGAGTGTGTCGATGTTGTGTTGAATCTGGATCATGTCGCGAGCTTTCGGAGCAAGTGCAATGACTTGTCCGCGCTTCACACGAAATGATGCAATGTCAACGCGCTTGCCATCAACCTGAATGAGGCCGTGGTTTACGAACTGACGTGCTTGAGGGCGAGTTGCTCCCCAACCGGCACGGAACACGATGTTGTCGAGACGCTGCTCGAGAAGACGAAGCAGGTTTTCACCAGTTGGTCCAGCCAAGCGTGATGCTTCTTCGTACGTGCGGCGGAATTGACGCTCGAGTACACCGTAGATGTACTTAGCTTTCTGCTTCTCTTGCATTTGAGCAAGGTATTCACTACCTGCGTTACGACGACGTGTACGACCGTGTTGACCTGGAGGGAACGGACGACGATCAAGAGCCTTTGAGCCCTTGGCGTTTTCGAAAATGTTTGTGTTAAGGCGGCGCGAGATACGCACCTTGGGTCCGGTGTAACGGGCCATGATTAGCTCCTACGACGCTTTGGCTGACGGCAACCGTTGTGTGGGACAGGAGTGACATCCTTGATACCCGACACTTCAATGCCAAGATTCTGAATAGAACGCAATGCTGTATCGCGACCAGAACCTGGTCCCTTTACGTGCACTTCGGCGCGACGAAGACCATGCTCCATTGCAGCCTTGCCAGCCTTCTCTGCTGCCATTTGTGCAGCAAAAGGAGTTGACTTACGTGAACCTTTGAAACCAACACCACCAGAAGATGCCCACGCGATGACGTTGCCTTCTGAGTCGGTGATGGAAACGATTGTGTTGTTGAACGAACTCTTGATGTGAACTACACCAGAAGTTACGTTCTTGCGCTCGCGCTTACGTGGACGACGTCCGCCTGCTTGTGCCTTGGCCATGGGTCTACCTCACTGCCTTCTTCTTGTTAGCAACAGTCTTCTTTGGTCCCTTACGTGTGCGCGCGTTTGTATGCGTGCGCTGTCCACGGACGGGAAGACCCTTGCGATGACGAACACCTTGAAGGCATCCGATTTCGATCTTGCGCTTGATGTCCTGCTGCACATCGCGGCGCAGGTCACCTTCAACGGTGATGTTCTGGTCGACCCAACCACGAATGCGATTCACTTCATCTTCAGTGAGATCGCGTACGCGAGTGTTGGGGCTTAGTCCGGTTGCATCACAAATTTTTTGTGATGTCGAACGACCGATTCCAAAAATGTATGTCAACGAAATCTCCAAGCGCTTTTCGCGCGGGATGTCGACGCCAGCAATACGTGCCATATATATACGTTTCCTTCGTTGACTTTCTAACCCTGGCGCTGCTTATGGCGCGGGTTTTCGCAGATCACCATTACTCGTCCGTGACGACGAATGACCTTGCACTTTTCACAAATTTTCTTGACGCTTGGGCGTACTTTCATTGCGTTCTCACTTGAACCTGTATGTAATGCGACCTCGGGTGAGGTCGTATGGGGTGAGTTCCACCTGAACTTTGTCGCCTGGAAGAATACGGATGTAGTGCATACGCATTTTTCCAGAGATATGAGCGAGCACGTTGTGGCCGTTCTCTAATTCCACGCGAAACATTGCGTTCGGCAGGGATTCGAGAATCGTGCCTTCGAACACGATCGCATCTTCTTTCGCCTTAGCCAGGGTGGTCTCCTTGATGGTTGGGACAGGATGCCCCAATAGCAGACTTGCGATAGGGGCGAGTGGCAATGCTATCGGCGTATTTCCCAAGCGCCAAGTGGCCATCACCGTCTTTGTTCGACTGCTCGGGTCAACCCCTCGAAGACCTCGTCTGGGGCTCCCACCCCATTGACGGTCACCAGGCGACCAGTCGAGCTGTAGAACTCAATAAGAGGCTGAGTTTGGGATTCATAGAGGTCGAGGCGGCGATTGATGGCATCTGGGGTGTCGTCATCACGCTGCACCACGTCCCCACCGCAGTTTTCGCAGGTCCATGGCTGAGGTTCATTGCCCTTGGCCTGGTAGTTGGCAGCACAGTCTCGGCACACTCGTCGGGCTGAGAGCCGTGAAAGCACCAAATCACGTGGGACATCGAGGTCGATGACCATATCGATGGGTCGTTTAGCCGTGACAGCGTCGAGTGAGACAGCCTGGGCGACGGTGCGAGGGAATCCATCGAGAATGTAGCCACGTACGCGGGCATCGTCCTGATCGAGGCGCTCAGTGATGATTCCGACCATGATGTCGTCTCCCACGAGGCTGCCTGAGTCGATGACGGCCTTGGCCATCAAGCCAAGTTCTGTTCCCTCACGTACAGCTGCGCGCAACATGTCGCCGGTGGAAATATGAGGAACCACGAAGTGACGAGACAAACGAATGCACTGCGTGCCCTTGCCCGCACCTTGGCGGCCCAACATTACGATCCTCGCTCCAGGAATCATTTCAACCTCTGAACACCCAATTGGGTATACCACTGCCCAACAGGGCCAGTGGTCACTTCAAGAAACCCTCGTAGTTACGCAACATGAGTTGGCTGTCAATCTGACGCATCAACTCAAGTGCAACGCCAACAGCAATCAACACCGTTGTTCCGGCAAATGGGAACGACTGAACATCTCCGACCCACAAAATGATGTACGGAAGAATCGCAATGAACGCGACAAACGTTGCACCTGGCAATGTGATGCGGTTGACAGCCTTTGCGAGATACCGCTCAGTTTGTTGTCCGGGACGAATACCTGGAATGAATCCACCTTGCTTACGCAATTGGTCTGCTTGACGAATGGGATCGAAAGCAATGGAGTTATAGAAATATGCAAACGCGACGATAAGCAAGAAGAAGCCAACGATGTACACCAAGTTCTGGCTATTCACTAAATAGTCATTGACGAACCTAGCGATAGAACCACGCCAGCCTTCTGCGCTACCCAACACGTTTGAAAACAATACGGGTAACAGAAGTACGGACGAAGCAAAGATAATTGGAACAATGCCTGCTTGGTTGACCTTCAGTGGAATGTATGTGCTTTGCCCACCCGTCATACGACGACCAACAACTCGTTTGGCGAATTGAACTGGAATACGACGTTGTCCAAGTTCAACACGCACAACGGCAGCCAAAATAGCCAATGAAACCACTACTAACACAGCAAATACGATGAACTTCTTGCTTTGCAAGATGGAGTAATAGCTATATGGAAGACCCGAAACAACTGATGCAAAAATCAGGATGGACATTCCGTTTGAGATACCGCGTTGGCTGATGAGTTCACCAACCCACATCAACAAAGCTGTTCCCGCAACAAGTGTTGGAATAACAAGAAGTGCTCGCGGCATAAATGGATCGAGGAGCACTACGTCTGGCGCCTGAGCGGCTGCACCGAAAAATGCTGAGCCATTACCCTGTCCGAAAATAAACGTAAGACCAGAACCTTGCAACAACGCAATTGCAACCGCAACGTAGCGAGTCCACTGTGTGATCTTGCGCTGACCAACTGCGCCCATCTCTTGCCACTCTTGCAACTTTGGAATGACCACGTTGAGCACTTGCATGATGATGCTTGCTGTGATGTACGGCATGATGCCGAGAGCAAAGATAGAGAACGAACCGAATGCTCCACCAGAGAACAAGTTCAAGAAACCAAGGGCACCTTGTGATTTAGATGCTTCACGCAATTGCGCAACAGCACTTGCATCGATGCCAGGAACACGAAGTCCGGCACCGAATCGGTACACCATGATCATCGCAAGTGTGAAAAACACTTTCTTACGAAGATCCTCCACCTTAAAGATGTTCTTCAGGTTTGAGAACACGAGTGACTCCTTGTGATTGCCGCGCTAGAAAGCAACGACTTTCTTAGCGGTTGGTAAATTGGTTTCCGTTTGCTGGAGGACGAATCTTATGTGGCAGTGGCAAGATCGTTACTGATCCGCCTGCTGCGATAATGGCTTGTTCTGCAGACTTAGAGACAGCGTGTGCTGACACTTTGACAGGAATCGAAATGGTTCCGCGGCCAAGAATCTTGACCAGTGTTCCCTTGTGAGCAACACCTTCGGCAACCAAGATCTCTGGAGTAACTTCAGACAGACCCACATCGGTGAGTGCGTCGAGGTTGACAGCGTAATACTCAACACGGAATGGGTTATTGAAGCCCTTCAGTTTTGGAACACGTTGCTTCAATGGCATCTGGCCACCTTCGAAACCACGTGCAACTTTTCCGCGTCCGCGTGATTGCTGACCCTTGGTACCACGGCCGGCGGTCTTGCCACCCTTACCGCCTGTACCACGACCAACGCGCATACGGCGCTTGGAACTTCCTGGTGCTGGAGCGAGTTCATCTACGCGCATGATCAGTTGTTCTCCTGAACTTCAATGAGGTGCGGAACGCGAGCAATCATGCCACGAATTTCCGGACGGTCGGGAAGAGTATTGGTGTCGCCAATCTTGGTGAGACCAAGTGCGCGAAGTGTTCCACGTGATTTTGGCTTTGCGCCAATCTTGGAACGCTTCAACGTAACGGTAAGTGTCTTTTCAGCCATGACTAGTGAGCCTCTCCGGCTGCAAGAGCCTTCTGGCGCTCGTTGTAAGCATTCAACATGCCCTTAGGAGCGAAAGATTCGGCTGGAATTCCACGACGCTTTGCTACAACGTCTGGGCGCTGCAATGTACGAAGGCCTTCGATTGTTGCGCGAGCAACGTTGATGGCGTTTGCAGAGCCGAGTGACTTGGCAAGAATGTCGTGAACACCAGCTTCTTCAAGAATGATTCGTGCTGCACCACCGGCGATAACACCAGTACCAGGAGCAGCAGGCTTCAACAACACGCGACCAGCACCGGAGATTCCCAGGATGGGGTGAGTAATTGTTGTTCCTGCAAGCGCGACGTCAAACATGTTGCGCTTTGCTTCTTCGGTTCCTTTTTGGATAGCCAAAGGAACTTCCTTTGCCTTTCCGTAACCAAGACCAACGCGACCGTTGCCGTCACCAACAACTACAAGTGCAGTGAAGGAGAAACGACGTCCACCCTTCACAACCTTTGCAACACGGTTGATGTGAATAACACGCGACTCACGAAGAGCGCCTGGCTCTGGTGGAGTTGTGTTGTTTGAGAATGAGTTATTGAAGTTGCTCATCAGAATTCCAATCCTGCGTCACGGGCAGCTTGTGCTGCTGCTGCAACACGACCGTGGTAGGCGTAACCACCGCGGTCGTAAACGACCGTAGAGATCCCGGCTGCCTTGGCGCGCTGTGCGATAAGTTGTCCGACCTTTGTTGCTGCAGAAACTGTTGCGCCGCTATCGCTGCGCATATCTGCTTCAACAGAGGAAGCAGCAGCAATTGTGTGACCGATCTCGTCGTCGATCAATTGCATGCTGAAGTGCTTGTTTGTGCGGTGCACTGCAAGACGTGGACGTGTTGCTGTACCGAAAATCTTTTTACGAACGCGACGATGACGACGAAGTCGTGACTCGCGACGAATTTTTGCAATATTTGCCATGATGAATCCTTAACTACCGAATCACTTCTTGCCGGTCTTGCCGGCCTTACGAAGAATGCGCTCGTCGAGATAACGAACACCCTTGCCTTTGTAAGGCTCGGGCTTACGAATGGAACGAATGTTTGCTGCAACTTGTCCGACAAGTTCTTTGTCAATGCCTTTGACAATGACGCGAGTCTGAACAGGAATCTCGAATGAGATGCCGTCTGGTGCAGGAACAACTACTGGGTGAGAAAAACCAAGTGCGAGACGAAGGTTTGCACCTTGTGCTTCTGCACGGTATCCAACGCCAACGATTTCGAGTTCTTTTGTGAACCCTTCGGTGACGCCAATGACCATGTTGTTCACAAGTGTGCGAGACAATCCGTGCAATGAGCGGTTTTGACGCTCGTCGTTTGGACGCTCTACAAGAATGGTTGACTCTTCTTTACGAACCACGATTTCACCAGGAATATCGCGTGAAAGAGATCCCTTAGGACCTTTCACAGTGACGGTGCGACCAGAAATGGTGACATCGACTCCTGATGGAACAGTGATGGGTGCTTTGCCGATACGTGACATTTTCGTTTCCTACTTTCGTCCCGAGCTCACCACACGAAGCACAGGACTTCGCCGCCGACCTTGCGCTTACGCGCTTCGCGATCGGTCATGAGACCTTGGCTAGTGGATAGAACTGCGACACCGAGGCCACCGAGAACACGAGGTACCTGCTTTGAGTTGCGATAGACACGCAAGCCAGGAGTTGATACACGTGTCAAACCACTGATGGTGCGGTGACGGTCGTTTGAATATTTCATTTGAACTGTGAGTTGGTTGCCCGGACCCTTAGTTGAAGGCGCGACGCTGTAGCTGTCGATGTAGCCCTCTTTCTTCAGGATTTCGGCCAATGCAACTTTTTGCTTTGACGATGGCATGACTACGGTGTCGTGCATCGCAACGTTTGCGTTGCGAAGACGAGTGAGCATGTCAGCGATTGGATCAGTCATCATTTTGGTTACCTCACCAGCTCGCCTTGGTCACGCCTGGGATTTCCCCAGCGTGAGCCATCTCGCGCAAACAGATACGACAAAGTCCAAATTTGCGGTACACCGAACGGGCGCGTCCACACTTACGGCAACGCGTGTAACCGCGCACCTTGAACTTTGGCTTGGCATTTGCCTTGTTGATTTGAGAAATCTTGGCCATGTTCTACCTACTTCTTCTTACCGCCGCGGACGGGACCGCGACCCTTTGGCTTCTTGCGTGCGGGGGGTCCACCCTCGTTGCCACGCTTGAAGGGGAAACCGAATGCATCGAGAAGGGCACGGCCCTGCTCGTTTGTCGTTGCAGTGGTGACAATGGTGATGTCCATGCCACGTGGTGCGTCGATCTTGTCGTAATCAATCTCTGGGAACACTGTTTGTTCTGAGAGACCGAATGTGTAGTTGCCGCGACCATCCCATGAATGGGCAGGCAAACCGCGGAAGTCACGAATACGAGGAATCGCAACGGACAACAAGCGGTCGAAGAACTCCCACATGCGGTCGCCACGAAGCGTGACCTTGCAACCAATTGCTTGGTCTTCACGAAGCTTGAAGTTCGCGATGGCGTCGCGTGACTTTGTAACGATTGGCTTTTGGCCAGAGATTGCTGTGAGGTCTGCAACTGCACCATCGAGCAATGACGGCTGCTGTGTAGCACGGCCGACACCCATGTTGATGACAATCTTTTCGAGCTTTGGAACTTCCATTGCATTGGAAAGACCTAACTGAGCAAGCAACGCCTGCTTTACCTCGGCGTCGTAACGAGCCTTAAGGCGTGGAGCTGTGGTGGTTGCCATCAGACTTCCTCTCCTGTCTTCTTTGCGATACGCACCTTGGTGCCATCTGCATTGACCTTGTAACCAACACGAGTTGGTTTGCCCTTGACAACGAGCATCACATTTGATGCGTCGATCGGCATTGGCTTCTCGATGATGTCGGCCTTCTGATTTTGGCGAGCCTTAGTGTGACGCTTTGCAATGTTGCGGCCCTCTACGACAACTTTGTTGTCTTTCGGACGCACCTCAATGATGACGCCTTGGCTTCCAGCTTCTTTGCCAGCGATGATTTGGACGGTGTCGCCCTTCTTCAGCTTCATGGTTTAGAGAACCTCCGGTGCAAGCGAAACGATTCGCATGAACTTCTTGTCACGAAGCTCACGACCAACTGGTCCGAAAATACGGGTTCCACGTGGTGTGAGATCTTCTTTAATGAGAACTGCAGCATTTTCGTCGAAGCGGATGTAGCTGCCGTCTGGACGACGCTTTTCCTTCTTCACGCGAACGACGACGCAACGTACGACTTCGCCCTTCTTCACTGCTGCTCCTGGAATGGCATCTTTTACAGTTGCGATGAAAACATCGCCGATGGATGCGTAACGACGACGCGTTCCACCGAGAACCTTGATGACCAATACTTCTTTTGCGCCGCTGTTATCGGCAACGCGGAGACGAGACTCTTGCTGAATCACTTTGCACGCTCCAACACTTCGATGATGCGCCAGCGCTTGAGCTTTGACATCGGACGGATTTCCATCACGCGAACACGGTCGCCAATGTTGACGTCGTTTGTTTCATCGTGTGCATACAGCTTCTTGGTACGAATAACCATCTTGCTGTACTTCTTGTGAGCTACGCGCTCGACGACTGCGATAACGGCGGTCTGGTTCATCTTGTTAGAGACGACCATGCCTTCGCGAATCTTTCGTGCGTTGCGCTCTTCGGTATTTGTTGCTTCAGTCATGTGACTACTCACTTCCCAGCTGCCTCAGCGGCGACGATTTCGCGCTGACGAATAAGGGTGTTGATACGGGCAATTTGGCGACGCACTTTGCGTAACTCGTCATGCTTGTCGAGTTGGCCAGTTGCATTGCGGAAACGCAAGTTGAGTGCCTCTTGCTTTGATGCGCGAAGTTCTGCCACAAGTGCGGCGAGATCCATGTCGCGAAGTTCGGTGATTGAACGTGCCATTTTCTTCTCTTCCTCTCAGATCAGACCGGCTCGTCGCGTGAAATAACGCGAGCCTTGATCGGGAGCTTTTGTACGGCACGCTCAAGAGCTGCGCGTGCAATTTCTTCGCTCGGGTATGACAATTCGAAAAGAATGCGGCCAGGACGAACAACGGCTACCCAAAACTCTGGGTTACCTTTTCCTGAACCCATGCGGGTTTCTGCAGGCTTCTTTGTAACTGGCTTGTCAGGAAAGATGTTGATCCACACCTTGCCACCACGCTTGATATGACGAGTCATAGCAATACGAGCGGCTTCAATCTGACGTGCGCTAATCCAACCTGGTTCAAGAGCTTGAATTCCGTACTCGCCGAAAGCGAGTGCGTTTCCACCCTTTGAAACACCGGTCATACGACCACGATGGTGCTTACGGTGCTTGACCTTACGAGGCATCAACATGATTAATCCTCCCCACGAAGTTTTGGAGTTTCGTGTGAGTCATGAAGACGACGCTCGATGGCTTCTTCCTCTTCAAGCAAACGTTCGAACTCTGGGTCAGCTTCTTTTACCAAAGGAGTGATCTCTGGTTCGATATCTGCAAGTGCGCGAGGGCCAGCAGACGAAACAACTTTGCGACCAGCAGTAGTTGCCTCTGCCATTGCCTGACCAGATGTATCACCAACAGCCATTGCTGCTTCGCGAGAAATCTTGTCTTGTGATGTGCTCTTGTACGGAAGGATGTCGCCCTTATAGAGCCATACCTTCACGCCAACGCGACCAGAGCTGGTGCGAGCTTCACGGAAACCGTAATCAATGTCGGCACGAAGTGTGTGCAAAGGCACGCGACCTTCGCGGTACCACTCGGTACGACTCATTTCAGCACCACCAAGGCGGCCTGAACACTGAACACGAATACCAAGTGCGCCGAACTTCTGTGCGTTCTGCACAGCGCGCTTCATTGCACGACGGAAAGCGATGCGGTTGACCAACTGGTCGGCTACGCCTTGTGCGATGAGAGCTGCGTCGAGTTCTGCTTGCTTGATTTCAACAATGTTCAACTGCAAACGGTTGTTGCCGGTGATGAGAGCAAGACCTTGACGAAGTTCGTCAGCCTTTGCACCTTTACGACCAATAACAATTCCAGGACGTGCGGTGTGCACGTCGATGCGAAGTTTGTCGCGGGTGCGCTCAACTTCAACACGGCTGACAGCAGCGTCTTCGAGTGTGGTCATGAGGTACTCACGGATTTTCCAATCCTCGGTGAGATAGTTCTTGTACTCACGCTCGCTGAACCAGCGGCTCTTCCAGTCTGTGGTGATGCCGAGTCGGAACCCGTACGGATTGATCTTCTGACCCATCAGTTGCCTGCTTCCTCGGTTGTGGTGGTGTCGACGACTTGGTCGTCGGCAACGATCTCTGTTTCGTCGGCTGCAGTTTCTGCAGCAGGCTCTGCCTTGCGGCTTGCAGCAACACGAGCACGGCGATTGCTTGTAGGCACGCCCTTTGCCATTGTCTTTGCTTCACGTACTGCAAGTGCGTCGTCGCTCATGCGATCAACAATCACAGTGATGTGACAGGTGCGCTTCATGATTTTTCCAGCACGACCTTTTGCGCGAGGACGGAAACGCTTGAGCGTTGGGCCTTCGTCAGCAAAACATGCCTTGATGAAAAGATCGTCGGCATCGAGGTTGTCGTTGGTAACTGCGTTTGCAACTGCAGATGCAAGTACCTTGCGAACAACACGTGCTGCTTCACGATCGGTGAACTGCAAGATTTCATCTGCAGCGCGAACGTTTTGGTTACGTACCAAGTTCAGAACGACACGCACTTTTGATGCGGACGAACGGTGGTACTTTGCGCTTGCGCGACTGCCGCTCTTCGAGCCAGCAACGCGGTTTGCTTCATTGAGCTTTGGACCGGTCATGACTATCTCTTCGCGTTCTTCTCTTGTCCGGCATGGAAGCGGAATGTACGGGTAGGTGAAAATTCGCCGAGCTTGTGTCCAACCATTGACTCTGTGACATACACAGGGACATGCTTGCGACCGTCGTGAACTGCAATGGTGTGTCCCACCATGTCAGGCACGATTGTTGATCGACGTGACCAAGTTTTGATGACCTTGCGATCGCCCGATGCGTTTGCGGCATCGACCTTCTTGAGCAAGTGATCGTCCACGAATGGACCCTTCTTGAGGCTGCGAGACATTTCTTACCTCCGTCCCTTGCCGGCGCGGCGACGACGGACAATGAGCTGCTGTGATGGTTTGTTTTTGTTGCGGGTACGGCCTTCTGGCTTGCCCCATGGCGATACTGGTGGACGTCCACCAGAAGTTTTTCCTTCGCCACCACCGAGTGGGTGGTCGACTGGGTTCATGGCAACACCACGAGTTTGTGGGCGCACACCCTTCCAGCGGTTACGACCGGCTTTACCGATCTTGACGAGTTCGTGTTCAGAGTTACCGACTTCACCAACAGTTGCGCGACAGTCGAGAAGGACGCGACGCATTTCTGTTGATGGCAAACGCAAGGTTGCGAAGTCACCGTCTTTAGCAACAAGCTGCACTGCCATTCCGGCAGAGCGACCAATCTTGCCGCCTTGACCAGGACGAAGTTCAACGTTGTGAATGACGGTACCGACTGGCATGTAGCGCAACTGCATTGCGTTTCCAGGCTTGATGTCTGCTCCGTGACCACTCTCAACGCGCATGCCTACTTCAAGACCCTTCGGGGCAAGAATGTAAGCCTTGGTGCCATCTTCGTAGTGAAGAAGTGCAATGCGGCAGGTGCGGTTTGGATCGTATTCAATAGCTGCAACTTTTGCGGACATGCCGTCCTTGATGCGCTTGAAGTCGATGATGCGGTACTGACGCTTGTGCGCGCCACCACGGTGACGAGCAGTCTTGCGACCATATGCGTTACGTCCACCCGAGTTTGTCTTAGAAACAAGAAGTGTCTTTTCAGGCGTCGACTTTGTGATTTCTGAGAAGTCAGAAACAGTCTGGAAACGACGTCCGGGACTTGTTGGCTTGCGCTTACGAATTGCCATTTTAAAACTCAGCTTTCAAACAACGGGATTTTGCTTCCCGCTGCGAGGGTGACGATGGCCCGCTTGGTGTGCGGACGCTGACCGATTCGGTTGGAATTACGAGTGCGCTGGTATTTGCCCTTGCGATTAAGGGTGTTTACCTTCAACACTTTGACGCCCCAGATTGCCTCGATTGCATCGTGGATCTCGGGCTTAGTTGCATCGACTGCAACTTGGAATGTGTAGACGTCTGTCTCCATCAGTGCGTAGCTCTTTTCAGAAACCACTGGCTGAATGATGATGTCGCGTGGGTCTTTCATCAGTTCGATTCCTTTGTGAGTGGAAGACTGTCTTTTGAAAAGACAATCCAGTCGTTGCAAAGGATGTCGTATGCATTCAGTTCGCCAATCAAAGTGATTTGAACTTCGGGAATGTTACGGAAGCTCTTGATTGCAACTTCTTCGTTTGGTGTAACAACAACCATGACGCGACCACTTGTACCAAGCGCTGCCAATGACTTCAGTGCTTCTTTTGTACTTGGAGCAGCAAAACCCCATGACTCGACAACGACAATACGACCGGCATTGTTGCGATCGGACAAAGCCGATGCAAGTGCGAGACGCACCATCTTGCGAGGTGTGCGCTGTGTGTACTTACGAGGCTTTGGACCGTGTGCAATACCACCACCGGTGAAGTGAGGAGCACGTGTTGAACCTTGACGAGCACCACCGGTGCCCTTTTGGTTGAACGGCTTCTTACCTGTACCTGAAACTTCAGCACGAGTTTTTGTGCTCTGTGTTCCGGCGCGACGTGCTGCAAGTTGTGCGGTGACAACTTGGTGCATGACGGGAACGTTTGGCTGTACAGCGAAAAGATTGTCAGCAACATCTACTGTTCCTGCGCTCTTACCGGCTGCACTCTTGACTGCGATAGATGTCATCTAAATCACTTCGCCTTCACTGCATTGCGAACGATGACAACGCCACCGTTCGGGCCTGGAATAGAACCTTTGATTAACAACAAGCCGCGCTCTGGATCTGCAGAAACAACTTCAAGGTTGAGTGTGGTGACTTGTTCGTGACCCATGTGACCCGCCATGCGGAGTCCCTTGAATACACGACCAGGGAACGAACACGAACCGATAGAACCAGGTGCACGGTGGTGCTTGTGGTTACCGTGTGATGCGCCTTGGCCGCTGAAGTTGTGACGCTTCATACCACCGGCAAAACCTTTACCGCGGCTGACGGCTGTGACGTCAACCTTTTCTCCTGCTGCAAGAAGATCGGCAGCAATTACTTGCCCGACTTCAAAACCATCAACAGAATCAAGTCGCAACTCGACAAGGCGACGACCCGCCTCGACGTTTGCAGACGCAAAGTGTCCCTGTTCTGGCTTCGTTAACTTGCTGGCATTTTTGTGCCCGTAAGTAACTTGCAATGCTGTGTAGCCGTCGCGGTCATTTGTTTTGACTTGGACGACTCGTACTGGCTCTACGCGCAGCACGGTGACAGGAATGACTCTTTGGTCATCCCCCCACACTTGTGTCATGCCGACTTTTTCGCCGACGATCGCTTTTTGTGCCATGGCGGCAACCCTTTTTCTCGTTTTGTTTATTCACGCAAATGCTCCGACAACATTTCTGTTGACGGAGCACGTGTCTGGGTTTTGCCGTGTGGTTCCAACTCGCATTGCTGCTCGCTGGCCTTCACGGACGTCGATTGTTTTACTTCCGACGATCGATCTAGCTCTTCAGGTTCACACCCGAATCGCACGGACTAGGAACGCTATCGGCGCTTTTGCCCGACAACAAAGGGCCGAGCCATGGAATCTGAGAAATATCTCAGGGTTGCAACGTCCGAAATTGCGTTATCGCGGAAAGCGCTTGCCTATCCATTCGGCCACAGCGGCCAGAGCTTCTACGCGGTGACCCTCCAGATAATGGGGGGCGCCCTTCATCTCTAGGTAGGTGGAGTCTGCAGCCCCTGAGTTGGCAACTATCTCTTGGGCTTGCCGGATACGGATTTCCGTATCTGCTGTGGGGTGGACAAGAAGGGTCGGCACCTTCACATCTGGCATGGTGTCGGCCAATTTGGCATGGCTGGAAAGGCCCGACCAGGTACTGAGCCAGCCGCGGGCGGTCATGGTGCGGGCGAGTCCGCCACGACCATAATTGGCCTCAAATGGGTCTGGAAAGGCAAAAAGTGAGCCCATCGGGCGCTGATCAGGGTCAATCGAGAGGTCGAGGTAGGCCGGGTCGGCCAATGTTCGATAAATGGTGAGGTACTTCGTAAAGACGCGCCGGGCTCGCAAGTCACGCCACTCGGCCAAGTTTGTGCTTTTGTGAATTCCCTCTAATTGCTGCCCTGCCTCCTCGGCATCAGCAATGGACTGCTTGGCCACGGCATCGATTCGTGCCACTCGAGCAATCTGGGCCGTCCGATATGTCTCAAGCCAAGCCGGGTCGTACGAACTGGGTTCTGGCCATGGCCGCCAGCCATTGTCGGGGTTGTACATATCGAGTGCCGGGTCTCGACTGAACGGATCACTCTCATCAGTGACCGAAGGGTCGATGACCTGCAACATGAACACGCCTTCACCGGGGTGAGCAGCCATTCCCACCCAACCATCGCCGATACCAAGTTCGGCATGTGCCATCGCCATCAATGAACCACCGCCAGAGTTGCCGAGCAATACAACAGCTTCGGCACCGCGGCGAATCATTTCGTCATGTGCAACCTTCACATCGATGATGCAGTTCTCGTGCAAACAATCCGTGTCGTTATTGATGTATCGGGTGGAAAAACCAAACACTGCGTAACCGGCCGCTGCAAGTAGTGGGCATGCATAGTGCACACTGAAGTCTCCACGTGGATGCGACAAGATCACTGCTGTTTTCCATTTGCCATTTGGCGGAGTCCATAACAGACCACGTACTAACGCGCCATCAGGCGTGACGAGTCGAATTGATTCACGCGGAATGTCCATGGCAGGAGCATCATCGGCAAGTGGCCAGTAGTTCAGACCAAACGGGCGTTGCGCTCCAAGGTGAGCATCGAGTTCAAACATGACTTCACATTAGGTCGTCTTGAAGGGGGTGTTGAACAGAGCACGCCTCGTACTCTTGAGGCGTGGCATTGCTTTCTGCAGAACAAATCCAGACCTATACCAATGACGGCGTACTGATTCTGCGTGGCGTGATTCCCCCAGAAACTGTGGCGCGTATTGCGGCAGGAGTTGAGACCAACTTGGCATCACCGAGTGAATGGTCGAACGACTACACACCCGAGGATTCTGGTGGCCGTTTCTTCGATGACTATGTGAGTTGGCAACGTATCCCCGAGTTTGCAGACACTGCCCTTGCTGGAGTGTTGCCGCGCATTGCTGGTGAACTCATGCGCACGTCGTCACCACGCTTCTTTCACGAACATGTATTGGTGAAAGAACCAGGCACATCTACACCAACACCATGGCATCACGATGATCCGTATTACTCAGTAGAAGGTGTGGATAACGTCAGCCTTTGGGTGCCGCTTGATCCCATTCCTACGTCTATTGCACTGCGTTGTTTGAAACAAAGTCATCGAAGTGATCGCCGGTTTATCCCGAACAGATTTGTGGATGATTCCCCATACGTTGCCCAGGCCGAAGGATTCGAAACATTCCCATCAGAGTCTGAACTTGAATCATTAGGCGAATCAATCACATGTGAGGCACAGGCCGGTGATGTTGTGGCATTTCATTTCCGCACGTTACATAGTGCTCCAGGAACTCAAGGTCATGCACAACGTCGACGCATCGTTAGTTTTCGCTATGTAGGTGACGATGCACGTTGGACTACCCGTCCGTGGAAAACATCTCCCCCGTTTGAACCAAACGGATTACACGAGGGTGATGTCTTGGACGATAATCGATTTCCGATTATCGCTCTGTAGGACTATTCAGCGGGTCGTGACACCAAAGTTGCAGTCAGCGTTTTACGCACGCCATCTCGTTCTACAACAATGGTGACAGTGTCGCCAGGTTGTGAGTCTCGAATGATTGCAATAAGCGCTCCTTGGCCAGTGACTGCTTGATCATTAATTTCGAGAACAATGTCTTGCACCTTGATTCCAGCTTTATCTGCTGGTGAGTCTGCTTGTACTTCAGAAATCACTGCACCAGAACCACCGTCATTACGGTCAGTCAATGAGATGCCAAGATAACCCTGGGCCCGTTTTGTACCCGAAGCCTCAGCTTGCAAAATGTCGGCCACGCGCTGCACTTCAGCCACACCAATTGCAAAACCAATGTTGTTGGCTGATGAACCGTAATCACTTGTAGCTACTGCGGTGTTGATACCAACAACTTGACCTTGCAAGTTAATGAGTGGACCACCAGAGTTACCAGAAGAGATTGCAGCGTCAGTCTGAATAAGACCATTCAATGCACCGGACTCATCTGTAATGGTGCGATTCAATGCAGACACAATTCCTGCAGTCACACTTGGGCCACCATCGAGTGCCAATGCGTATCCCACAGCAACTACTGGGTCACCCACTGCGATGCTTGATGCGTCAGCGAAAGTTGCAGCTGTCAGTCCAGACGCATCAACCAACTTGATAAGCGCCATATCGTTTCCAGCGTCTGTTGCCAACACTTCCGCGCGAACGGCCGATGTTGCACCAGCAAGTCTCACGAGAACTTTTGTGGCATCTTCGACGACGTGATTGTTTGTGAGGATCTCTCCATCACTAGAGACAATGATTCCGGTTCCGACACCTTCGCCATCTGGCGAAGTGCTATCGATGGTGACAACACTGGGTGCAATCACAGCAACAGCTCGTGCCACGTTTGTATTGCCTACATCTTTAGGGTCGATGGTTGCTGCAGTAATCAATGGACCACCGCTAGAACTAGATGTATTACTCGCGACTCGGCCGCCGGCCATGCCACCCAAAAATGCGATTGCAGCAACGAGCAGAACGCCCAGCGCACGCATGCGACCAGGCCGACCTGCAGGTGCTTGTGGCGGGACGTTGACCCAATGGGAATCAGAACTCATGTGTTAAGTATCTCGCCTCGTCTGCCTTGGCACTACGCAGATCAGTGAAGAATCTCGTAAGAAACACAAAAGGAGCGACCCGATGGGCCGCTCCTTTCATTTGAATTCTGTTGATTCGGCTTATGCCTGAATCTTGATCTCAATATCCACGCCTGCAGGCAACTCGATGCGCTGCAATGAATCGATGGTCTTGTTGTTCGGCTCAACGATGTCGATGAGGCGCTTGTGGATACGCATTTCGAAGTGCTCGCGAGAGTCCTTGTCAATGTGCGGTCCACGGATGACCGTGAAACGGTGCTTATCTGTTGGCAATGGGATTGGCCCACGGATCTTTGCGTTAGTGCGAAGAACTGTTTCGACAATCATGCGAGTCGACTTATCAATAATGTCGTGATCGAATGCCTTGAGACGGATACGGATGCTGTTGCTTGCCATTGTGATAACCGTTACTTAAGAATCTTTGTGACGCGGCCAGCGCCAACAGTACGGCCACCCTCACGGATAGCAAAACGCAAACCATCATCCATAGCAATCGGCTTACCCAA